>Ga0307509_10000712_pt1 | contig 56857 bp, 83 predicted proteins | sample 10_EM_MG_FD_202245 | JGI IMG/M metagenome (GOLD analysis project Ga0307509, IMG submission 202245) | Populus trichocarpa ectomycorrhiza microbial communities from riparian zone in the Pacific Northwest, United States - 10_EM | ecosystem: Host-associated > Plants > Roots > Unclassified | place...
ACATGGGCAAGAAGTGGCTCATGCAGGTCGTCACCGACGCCTACGCCGAAATGCAGAAGGAGCACGCCCCCGGCTGCCCCGGCCCGGACAAGGACGACCCGGACGAGGGGTGCCAAGGCTGCCTGTTCCCGCCCGGCCCTCCCCCCGTCAAGGAGGTCACTTCCCTCGCGGGCAAGAAGCTGCGCGCCGAGCCGGTCGCCTCCCGCTACGAACAGAACCGCTGGCACCACGTCACCGCACCCGGCCAGCCAGCCTTCGTCGAGCTCGAAGACCAGATGTGCACGTGGGTACCCGAGGATGCGAAAAGCCCGGACCGCATCGACGCCCTCGTGCAGGCCGGACTGTTCCTGATGGGCAAGGAAAAGGGCCTCGTGCGGGTCGCGGCGCCGAGCACTGACGCGTACATGCCGGTCAGCTCCCCGTATGGATAGACTTTCCCGAGGATGGTGATCGGGCACGGCTCCTGGGCCTGTCGATCTGCAACCGGGATATAATCGCGGCAGTGCTGCGACACTCAAGACGCCCCGACTACCTCGCGTTGCGGCCCGGTGAAACTCCGGTCAGAGCGGCGAGGCTCGGGGCGTTCCCGCGTCCAGGCGAGCCGCAGGGCCCGGCCCTGTGGAGGGGTGAGCCGGGCCCTGCGGCGCCTGATGCTACCGGCGCCGCGCACGCCGCAGTCGTGCCAGGCGTGCGCGGCGCACGTCGGTCAGCCGGGAGATCAGGTCGGAGATGGCGGCGCCGTCCAGGGTTTCGAAGGTGCGGATGGTGGCGACCCTCTCTGCGTAGGGCAGTTCGCTGCGGCAGAGATCCATGGCGAAGCGGACCTGCTCGCGGCTCGGCCGCCGCCGCCACGGGTTGACCGTCGGCAGCTCGAAAGTCTCCCGCTCCTGCACTCGCGTGCCCATCTGCCCCACCTCCGTCGGGTTTCTCCTCCTTCATGTCCAGGGTGACGGAAGATCCAGAGATGTCAAGCGTGAATCTACGCACGAAATGCCGTCTATCTAGGGTTGACAGGCGCTCGGCCTCGGACTAGCGTGGAACACGACAGACCGATCAGGGGAGGAACTACCCGATGGACGCCGGAATCGCCGACACCCTCAACCGCCACGTCGTGCAGCTCATCACCAAGCAGCTGGACACCGTCGACATGGGGATGCCTATCTCCGAGATTCGCTGGCCCACCAGCGCCATGGCCGACACCCTGATGGGCGCAGGCCCGGACACCAGCGGCGACCGCGCCTGGCTCGTCGGCTTCCTTGCCGCTCGCACTCCCGGCGTCGACTTCGACGGCCACCCGGCCGACTGCGACTGGGACAACCTTTTCAGCCACTTCCGGGCGGAGATTCTGTCCCGGCGTGACCCGAAACTCCCTTCCGTACGTGCGGCACAGTCCCCGTGCGAGATGGTGTAGGGTCACAATAGACGGAGGGGACCGGGAAAGGCCCACGCCTCCCCGGTCTGTCAACCCGAGCGGCGTCAATCCCCCCGGATTAGCTCCCGCCGCTCGGGAGGTAGGGCCACCCGGTCCCCTCCCCGCCCGGCACACCCCTGAGGAGAAACCAGTGGATCTCGCCCTGCATCGCGTCGATGGCCGTGGCCGCGTCAACCTGGAGGGCATCGTCACCCCCGGCACCGAGTTCTACATGGCGGCCAGGGACGACGACGGCAACATCCGCCTGACGCCCGTGAAGGTCGTCACGACCGTCGCCAAGCGCAACCAGGACGACGGCCCCGCCGTCGAGGACGGCCCCGCCGCCTGACCGGCACGAAAGAAGAAAGGGAATGATGAACCTCATCGGCAGGATCACCGCCCGCATCCTGAGCGGCGAAATCCCGACGGACGCCGTCTTTCCCGCCAAGCGACCCGGCGCGGCCCCGCCCACCGCAGCGGCCGTCAAGAGCGCCAAGGGGCAAGGGCTCGGCAAGGGGGCCACGCGCCAGCGCTCCGGCCCCGGCGCCCGCGCAACGGAGGACTGAAACCCTCTCTGGTTCCGACCGGCGGCCAGAGGTGATTCACCAGCCGGTCACGGTGGGATAGCTCAACTGGCAGAGCGATAGGCAAGCAAGCTGTGCTCGGGCAATGCAGCCGGAAGCATCCATGAGCAGCACGCCGAAAGATGCAGGTTCGAGACCTGCCCCCACCTCGAAAGACGCACCGGGGCACCGGGTGCGACACCTCAGCAAAGCCACAGGTGCAAGCGCTGGACGATGCCCCCACGCCTCGGGGGAGAGGCCACGACCAGCGCGCCGCCCGGCGGTGGCTGCTGTAGGGCAGTAAGCGCCGCCGGACACCTGGGGAGATAGCTCAACTGGCAGAGCAATCCCGCTGCCGCCGGGAAGGTTACGACACCCATCGGCGGTACGGATCGGTGCGGGTTCAACTCCCGCTCTCCCCCCGACCGAAAGTGCTTCGTGGCTTGCACGCAGGTCGTACACGATCCAGCCGAAGTCAGGCAACTGGCGCAGGCCCGCAAGGGTGGGGAGCTACTCCCCTGGTTGAGCAGTCGTGACGCGCAGGAAGCCGCCGAGACGACATGACACTGTCGTGGACGGCCACCAAAGGTGGCGGAGGATCGGGCAGCGTCCCGCAAGGGGTACGGCCGTACGGCTGCTGGGCTTCAATGCCAACCGGTTCGCGGAATGCGGATAGGGCGCCTAACCAGCGCCCGACTCCGGGCAACAGACCGGCTCACCAGGTGGTGCCTGAGCAAACTAGGCGTTGGTTACGTCGAAGTGCGAGGGGCATGTGAGGGGATCGTTACCCCTTCCGGTCGCGCGAAGGAACGACGAGGACGACCTGTCCGCAAGGCCCTTGGCCCTCTGCATGGACCTGTCGGCTGCTCACCTCGCCGCTAACCGACGCCCTCGCCCTGAGCAAGCGAGGGACGCTGTAGCTCACCCTGGATAGAGCACCCACCTCACGGTGGGAGGATGGCGGTTCGAATCCGTCCAGCGTCACGGAGGCAGCCATGCCTAGCTGTGCAGGCCCGACGGGGTGATAGCCCCAAGCGAGAAATGGCACCCGCCCCAGCCCGGGAGACGAACCTAGGCATACGGGCGGGAGCACGAGGTAACAGGAACGGCCAGCACGGACCCACCGCCCGGACACGGGAGCTCGGTGAGCCAGGGACATGCCCTGGAGACCCGGACTGGCCAAGTACCGTCGTGAGGCTGGTCGGTGACAGCGCCGGGCGAGAGCCCGGAGGCCGGGGTTCGACTCCCCGCACGACACGAGGTGACCACCTGCTCCGCACGTGAGGGGACCGGGCAGTCTGTACCGGCGTGTACCGCGCCGTACCGGCTGAAGCCCGGCACGGCGTACGGGCAGGGGCTGGCGCTTCGTTGCCGGGGGGGTGTGGTGGTGCCGGGTGAGCCGGTGTAGTGGCAGTTAATGACCCGCCCACCCCTCGGACACAACTGAACACGGCGACGTAGCTCAGATGGCTAGAGCACCCCCGGCCGGAGAAGCCATGCGCATGGTGGAACCGACCCCCGGCCCGATCAGCCGGTGCGAAGAGGGAGGAGCGGCCCCAAGGCCCCCCAAGACACCCGGACGATCATCCGGGCAGACAGGGACCAGGCCGGACGGACCCCGGAGGTTCGAGCCCTCCCGTCGCCACGGATGCAGACGTTCCTAACCGCAAGAGCGGGGTGGGGCGAATGCTGTCGGCCAGTCAGTACGGAGCGGGTGCGACACCCGAACGGAAATAGTGCTGGTCCGGCGGATCGCCAGGGTGCACCTAGGGCGCCTCCCGTGGCCACGGCGTAGGCGAGTGCCCTGGCGATCTACCACAAAACCCCCCAGAAGGGAAGCCCTCGTGGGCCTTTTTGAGTCAATCCGCAACGTAATCACCAGCGAGAAGGCCGCCAAGGCGAAGACCCCGCCGATGCAGCGGCAGAAACCCGTGTACGGCGACAAGAAGATGGTCAGGGCCGTCAAGCCGAGAAAGAAGGGGAAGTGATGGCTGCGCAGGATCTGCCTCAGCGCTCGCCGGGCGCGAGTGGCCCGCTGCCGCACCGGCCCGAGCGCGGCAGTGACGTCGAGGCGTGGATCAGGCGTGCTCGCGAGGCCAGTGTTGACGGAAGCGCCCGTGAGGCGTGGTTCACGTTGGATGATCTCCTGGACGACTACCGGTTGCACGCCGACACGGGCACGCCGTTGGGCGAGGAAGTGCAGAGCCCGCATTCGGGGCGCTAACCTCACGTCGTTTTCGATCATGGGCCGCCTGGTGTAACAGGCAGCGCACCGGACCGCAGGACGCGACCGGAGGTGCAGGTTCGAATCCTGCGGCGGCCCCGATCCCCGGCGCCCTGGCTCACGCCCCGGGGATGTTGTTGACCCTGTCGGGCACGAGCGCAGATCGCGGCCCGCCGAAGCTCACGGGCGCGGAGGCGACGTCGAATGCGAAACCGGCACCGGCAGGGTTCCATGCGGGGTAGCTCAACTGGCCAGAGCGCCCGGGGTGCAAACTCGGGACATGCGGGTTCGACTCCCGCTCTCGCAGCCGTCCGTTTCAGATAGACGCTGCCTGTCGATTCGTGTATGCTGAGGATCGACAAATACCACGTTGGAGGAGATCAACATGCAGCTCGCTTCCCCGGACGTCAGCTGGGTCGAATGGCTTGCGGACAACGCCGACGCCGACGAGCCCACCAAGTTTGCTGCGTTGCGCGAGTGCATCGCCGCCACGGCCCGCGACCGGGCATCCGGCGGCGATGTCGGCACCGACTGGATCAACAAGAAGCTCGCCAAGCTGGGCATCCCCGTCCTTGCCGCGACCAACACGTACGTCGTCGAGGTTCCCGTTTCCGGCACGGCCGTCGTCACGGTCTACGCCAGCACCCGGGCTGGGGCCGTCCAGGAAGTGCACAACCTGGCGGGAACGCCGGGGCGCAGGATGGCCGTCAGCAACCCGGCCCTCCTGGGTGGCCTGACCTTCACCACCGGCCCCGAAGATGTCGACCCGGACGCGGTCGACCCGGACGCCCCGACGACCACTGATGCCCTGCTCCTGGCGCTGCGCGAGGCCCTGCTCCTGGGGCACATCTCCGGCCCCAAGTACTGCAAGGAGGGCACCAACGACGTCCTCGAAGAGTTCGGGCTCGGCCGGGTGCCCGACCGCAGGCAGTTCGTGGTCACGCGGCCCGCGCAGGTCACCATGCGCACGGTCGTCGAGGCGTTCGACGAGCAGAGCGCAGAGCGGGTCGCGGGCTGGCGCTGGGACAACGACCAGGCCGGTTACACCGTGGCCGAGACGTCCTCGGTCGGTGACCTGGCGGTCGACGCCAACTAGCCCCCACGACGCCATACAGCCTCCTTGCCCTGGCGGGCAGGGGGGCTGTATGCTGTGCGTAGACATCGAGGAGGAACATCATGGACGCGCGGCACATCGTCAACATCAAGCTCACCGTCATGATCCCCGGACTCTCCGTCCGGGTCGCGTGGCGCCCCAACCCCCGATTCGACTCCTGCACCTTCCACCCCTGCCCGGCCTGCAACCGAGGAGAGTCACGATGAACGTCGTCCCCACCCTGATCGCCGCCATCCTCTGGGCGCTCGCCGCCGTCCTCTTCCTGCTCTGGATCGCCGACTGGCGGCCCCCCCGTCGGCGATCCCTGCAAATTCAGGTGGTGGCCGGTGACATCACCACCGAGAAGACCGACGCCATCGTCAACGCCGCCAAGTCCAGCCTCCTCGGCGGCGGCGGCGTGGACGGCGCCATCCATCACGCGGGCGGCCCGGCCATCCTCGCGGCCTGCCGCCAGCTGCGCGCAGGCCAGTACCGCCACGGTCTCCCCGCCGGTGAGGCCGTGGCCACCACCGCCGGTCGTCTCCCCGCCCAATGGGTGATCCACACCGTCGGTCCCGTGTACAACCCGGACGTGGACCGCTCGGACGTGCTGCGCAGCTGCTACGTGCAGGCCCTGGCCATCGCCGATGCCAAGGGGGCGCAGAGCGTGTCCTTCCCACTGATCTCGGCTGGTGTTTACGGCTGGCCGAAAGAGGACGCCGTTCGGCAGGCCCTGACCGCCCTGCTGTCGGCCCGCACGAAGGTGAAGACCGCCCGGCTGGTCCTGTTCGATGAGGAGAGTTACCGCATCGCGAAGGTGGCCACCGGTCGCTGACGAATCGGTTGCAGCCCCATTGTCCTGGTGGGCGGTGGGGCTGTATGCTGTCAGTAGACAGATCGAGGGAGACGAAATGCAGATCGAAGCGCTCACCGCCGGATGCGGCAACTACCCCGCCTGGACGTTCCTGATCGTTCCCGCCCTGCTGGCCTTCCTCTGGCTCGCGCAGGCGGCTACCGCACGGCTCCGCCGCCGCGCCGCACACCGCCGGTACGCCCGCCGCATGGCCAACCTGAAGGCCAACAACGCCCGCCAGTTCGGCGGCCCCGACAGGTTCTGACCGTCCCGCCCGTACGCAGACGAACCGAGGAGGCTCCCCATGACTGAGCAGCAGATTCGTAAGATCGTCACCCGCTACCTTTCGCTGAACGAATACAGCGAGCAGATGGAATGCCTGAACGCCAACGACGTCAACTCACTCATAGCCGAGCTCGCGGAAGCCTCGAACAAGCAGGCCGTGAACACCTGCACCTGCACCCACTGCGAGCCGTTCATCAACGCGAAGCACGGAAACGGATGCGTTGGCTACCACTGCAAAGGCACATGCATCTAGCGCACCGCCGACCGGCAGAGCCGGGCTGACCACCTACCATGGTGGCCATGCCCGGCTCTTCTGTCTTGTATGCCACCTACCTGCTCGCCTTCGCCCGCCTCGTCATCCTGCTCACTAAGGACACGATCACCGAGAGGCGTCGCGACGCCCTCGCTGGCGCCCTCAAAGAACGCGGCCACGACTCGCTGGCCTACCTGGTGCTATGCCCCTGGTGCATCTCTATCTGGCTTGCGATCCCCGCCGCCCCGATCATCTACGCTTACGGCAATTCGCCGTGGCTGTTCGTTCCCGCCCTCGGGCTGGCCCTGTCCGCTGCGGCCGGTGCGCTGGCGCGCGTGAAGGGGTGACCGAGTGGGCCTGCTGAGCAAGCGCAGGGTTGTGCCCGCCGGGGGGACTGACGGACCCGGCACCCGCCCAAGCAACGCCCTGGTGGCCGCCGCCGTCCCCATCAACTTGGGCGACGCCGCTTCCTGGCAGATGTTCAAGCTCGGCGACCACCGCTGGCAGTGGGAGGCGTGGCGCCACTACGACATTTGCGGCGAAATGCGGTTCGTCGTGAACTGGATGGGTAACTCCATCAGCCGCTGCCGCATGTACGCCGCCGACATCGCCGACGACGGCACCGTAGGCGACGAGACCAGCGACGATCAGGCCAAGACGATCGCCGAAACGATGTTCGGGTCGCCCGCCGCGAAAGCCCAGGCCCAACGCCTGATGGGCATCAACATGATGACCGCCGGGGACGTCTTCGTCGTTGCGGAGGGATACCAGTCGGCCGTTGACGGCGGAGTGGGCACCGACAAGTGGTACGTGTGTTCCTCCTCGGAGGTGTTCCGGCGCGGCGACGACATCATGGTGCGCCGCTCGATCACCCACGGCGGGGGCACGTACAAGCTGGACAAGCAGAAGGATCTTCTGATCCGCTGCTGGAATCCGCACCCGCGCCGTCACGACGCCGCCGACTCGACGGTGCGTTCTATCCTGCCGGTGTTGCGGGAGCTGGAGCAGTGCACGAAGCGCGTGTTCGCCGAGCTGGATTCGCGTCTGGCGGGCGCCGGGATTCTGCTGCTGCCCGACAACATCGACTTTCCGCGCCCGCCGCAGGAGACGCCGGGTGTGCCGCAGCGTTCGGGCGTGGAGGGCTTCGCTGACCTGCTGCAACGCACCATGGCCACGTCGATGCAGCAGCGCGACAACGCTGCCGCCGTGGTGCCGATCATCTTGCAGGTGGCGGTCGACGCCCTCGACAAGATCAAACACTTGACGTTTGATTCGACCATCTCCGAGCACATCTCCCAGATGCGCAAGGACGCTGTCGCCCGCATGGCGATGTCACTGGACATTCCGCCCGAGGTGCTGACCGGCATGGGCGGGTCGAACCACTGGTCGTCGTGGCAGATCGAGGAATCCTCGATCAAGATTCACATCGAGCCGCTGCTCATCCAGCTCGCGGACGCCCTGAACATCGGCTACTTCCAGCCCGCCCTCAAGGCCGCAGGAGTCAAAAACCCGGAGAAGAAAACCCTCTGGTTCGACATCGCCGCCCTCACCGTGCGGCCCAACCGCTCCGAACAGGCCATGCAGTTCGCCGAGAAGGAATACATCTCCGCGAAAGCCGCCCGCGACAACGCCGCATTCACTGACGACGACGCCCCGGACGACAAGGAACTGCAATACAACCTGGTCAAGGCCCTCGTGCTGGCCCAGCCCGCCTACGCGGGCGACCCGGAGGTGCAGAAGATCCTCGGGCTGCCGCAGATCAGCTTGCCCGCCGCACCTGCTGCCCCAGCTCCGCCGGGCGATCTCATGCCGGGCGATCCCGGCTACGACACGGCCGGTGGCGAACCGGCCGACGTAGGGGCTCGCGGCCTGCCGCAATTCCCGTCCGTCGCAGAGGCGGAATCCGGCGCCGTCCCGGCCAAGGGGCAGAAGCTGGGCGCACTGGCTGCGTCCGCCCTGAATCCGCTCGGTGACGCGGCCCTGTTCTTCGCTGCCGACGCGGCCGTGCGCCGGGCGCTGGAGCTGGCCGGTGGGCGTCTGGTCGCCGGGCCGCAGCGCACCCGCTACGGGGTGCCGAAGCACGAGCTGCACACCCAGGTCGTGCCGGATCAGTCCCGCGTGCCCGCCCTGCTGGCCGGTGCGTGGACGTACGTGCGGGAGCAGGCTCTGGCGCTGAGCGTGGATCCCGACGCGCTGGAAGAGCTCCTGGGCGGCTATTGCAGGGAGCTGCTGACCCGGGGCGTCGCGCATGAGGCGGGCCTGCTGCGGGCGACGCTGTATCAGGCGCGGGGGGATCTGTCGCCATGATCGATGTGCCGTACGTTCCGGGCGGCCGGGTGTACCGGTCGGAAGCTGCACGCAGCGTGACGGGAAACGGGCAAAAGCATGTTACCGGCGGGTATAAGTGCCCGGATTCCCGGGCTGGCACCCACCGCCGATCACCGCGCGTGACAACGGACTGGTCCAGCCATGGAATCCTCGCCGTCGCCGCCATCCTCGCCATCGCCCTCATCGCCGACGGCGGAGCGCTACTACTCACCGCCTGGTGGCAGCAATGACCCCCGAGCAGCGATACAAAGCGGGCAGCTTCGCCAGCGCCCTCGGCAAGCTCAAGGCCAAGAGCGAACTGAGGCAGGGATGCGAGCTGACCCCGGAAGAGGTAGACGGCCTCATCTGGGCCATCAGGCAGCTGCGAGGAGGTAGCGTCCATGTCCCAGCCGACCACCCTGCCTAGCGCGACCGCGCAGAAGCAGGCCGCCGTCGAGGTGTTCGCCCAGTACGAGCCGCCCCTGTATGAGGCATACCTGGAGATGATCACCGAGTGGCTGGCCGCCGTGAAGACGGCCATGTTCGCCGGAGGCGTCGCCAGGCTCGGCCTGATCCCGGACCCGCTGACGGTCTTCAGCCAGACCCCCAAGTGGGCCGCCCTCACCGCGCAGTACACCGCCCAGGTAGCACGCGAGGTGCTGGCCGCCCCGTACCGGGACCTGTTCGCCGACGACACCCTGTTCGAGTCCCGGCCGTTCGTGCGTAACTGGATCGCCCAGCGGGAAAACCGGCTCTCGGCCGTGCCCGACGAGGTGTTCGGCCTGGTCTCGCACGTCATTGACGCGGCAACAGTCAACGGCGCAAGCATTCCCGACGTGACCGCCCAAGTTCAGGCGCTGCTTGACGACACCGACATGCAGACGTGGAAGAACAGGGCCCGCACCGTCGCCCGGACAGAGGTCGTCGGCGCCTACAACGGCGGCCTGCACGACGCCTTCGCCATGATCGCCGACAACGATCCCGGCACCGAGTACGTACACCGCTGGCTCGCCACCGAAGACTCCCGCACCCGGCCGGACCATGTCGAAGCCGACGGTCAGGTCCAGCCGTGGAACCAGCCCTTCATTATCGGCGCCCGCGAAGGCGACAACCCTCACGCGGGCTACCGGATGATGTTCCCGCACGACCCGGCCGGACCCCCGCACGAGGTGATCAACTGCCGGTGTGTCGAGCTGCTGGAGATCAAAAACGAACCGACGAAGATGAGCAACCGCCAGTACAAAGACGGCCTCAGCGCATCGATCACCCTCATGCAGGAAGCTTGCACCGACGGCCAGTTCTGTATGCAAACCCACAAGCCGGGCCTCTGCAAAGGTCAGAAGCGTGGCCAGACCGAACCTGGCGCACAGGACGCCACCAAGAAGACACCCGCCCAGGTGGCGCAAACCGCCGTCAAGGGCCTCTCCGACGCCATCACCCGCGCCGAGCAGGTCGCCGCCCAAGCCGCCGGAACCAACCCGAAACTGGCCGCCATGGCACGCCGGGCCATCTCCGGATACCGCAAGGCGCTACGTCCCCACCAGCAGACCCTCAAGGACGCCGCCCGCGTCAACGCCCAGGCAAAGCAGGCCGGAGACCGCGACACCCGCGAACAGGACACCCTCGACAAGCGGGCGAAGCGGCACAGGGAATCCCTTGGCAAGGCCGCACAGCGCATCCTCGACCGCCGCGCCGAGAAGGCCAAACTGGCGAAGATGTCCCCGAAGCAGCGCACCGCCTACCGCAAGGCGAAGTCAGCGGCAGCCAGGGCGAAACGCGAGGCCCAGGAGAACAAGACGCTGAAGGAGGCAGGCAAGTGAAGCTGCGGACCGGACGGCGCAACCCGCGCAACCTGTACTTGCAGCTGGGTGACGAGCCGGGATCCCAGGACCCGTGCGTCGGCTTCATGGTCGACGACGGATCGGCCGCGCTGGTCGCCGACGCCGTCACCAGCCCGTGGCACCTGAACGAGATCAAGATCAGCGCCGATGCCCGGCACGAAAACCCTGCGTTCCCCGATCCTGAACTGCTGGTTATCGTCCCGTCCCGGGGCAGGCCGCAACACCTGGCCCGCATGGTCGAGGCGTGGAACGCCACCGGGGCCTTCACCCGGGCGGCCCTGCTGTTCGCTGTCGACGCCGACGACCCCGAAATCGGCGCATACCGGGAGGCTCACAAGGCGTTCGCGCGCCTGCCCGTCGGCCTGCACGTCGCCGCCCGCTGGCGCCCGATGGTCGCCAAGCTCAACTACGTCGCCGCCCAGCACGCGGAAACGCCATTCGCTCTCGGCTTCGCAGGCGACGACCACGTCCCCCGTACGCACGGCTGGGCTGGCCGCTACCTGGACGAACTACACGATCTGGGCACCGGCATCGTGTACGGCGACGACGGGATGCAGGGCGGAAATCTACCCACCCAGTGGGCGATGACCTCGGACATCGTGCGCGCGCTCGGCCGCATGGTGCCCGCCGATGTTGAACACCTGTACTGCGACAACGCCATCCTGTGTCTTGGCACCGAGGCGACCTGCCTGCGGTACCTGCCGGACGTGCTGATCGAACACATGCACCCGATGGCGGGCAAAGCGGCAACGGATCACGGCTACGCACGCGTCAACCACCCCGAGCAGTACAGCCGCGATCAGGAAGCATTCCTGCGATGGTCCACCGGCCCGATGCCGGAGCAGGTGGCAACCGTGCGGGCCCTCCGTGTCCGGTGATCCGTGCGACGAGGAGACCTGGTCGTGGTGGCATTTCATCCCGAGCCAGCTCGACCCGTACTGGATCCGCTGCACCCTGATGCTGCCGCACGATCGGCACGAGGATGAGAACACCGGACTCCAGTGGACCACTGGGGACGAGACGCTGTGACCGCTGAAGATCAAAAACAATCCCGTATGCTCAGTCCATGACGACGCTCGGGAGCCTGGTCGTACCCGCCGGTCGCGCCAACGGCAAGACCTCCAAGGTGCCTCTCGACATCCCCAGCGTGGCCGCCTCGCTCGCCATGGTGATCACCGCCGCCGGGCACAGCGTCGGCTACCTCGGAGATCTCTCCGCCATCATCGCCAGCGTCACCGCCTGGACCCAGCAGGACGACGACGCGCACGAGCCGTGCTCCCTGACTGCCTGCCGCCACCCGCTGCACCCCGGCCCCTGCAAGGGCTGGAAAGGCACCCTGCACGCCGTCTCCCCCGGCACGTACAAGCAGATCGAAGAGGCCCGCGTCGAGAAGGCCAACGCCCGGCGCGTCAAGCGGATCGCCGACCTGCGTGCCCAGGGCAAACCGATCCCCCGGCGCCTGCTCACCGAGATCAAGCCGAAGCCCGCCCCAGCCGCGCATCCCGCCAACGGCGCGCAGGCCGTCCCGCTCGGGCAGGTCAACCAGAAAGCCGACCTCGCCGGAGGGCAGGCGCACGCCGCCGGTCAGGCCGTCTCCAAGGCCGCCGGAGTCCAGGTCAAGACCCCCCCGCCGCTGCCGCTCGGCCCGAAGCAGAAGAAACCGACCGTTGCCGGTCGTGGTCCCGCGTTCGTCATCACCCAGCCGAAGGTCACCGACACCTACAAGCTGGACAAGGCCGCGAAGATCACCCCGCAGGAGTGGGGCGCCCTCTCCGACGCGGACAAGACCACCATCCGCAACGAGCTGACCGCCATCAAGGCGCGCGGCTTCGGCCCGCAGCAGACCAAAGCTGACGCCCTCCTGGCTAAGCTCCCCGCCCCTGGCGCCCACCAGAAGGCCACCCCCGCAACCAACCCGGGGGCCGCCAGTCAGCCCAACGCCCCCGGCAAGGTCAGCCTCGGGCAGGCCGTCAAGGCGGCCCCGGCGCCCGCCGCGCCCGCCTCGCAGGCGCCCGGCAAGCCCACCAGCCACGCGCAGGCCCAAACCGCCCTGGCCATCACCGAGGCCATCCACGGCAAGCAGACCGTGGACCCGGCGAAACTCGCCCAGGCGTTCGACGACATGAAGGCCAAGAGCGCTTCCGGTGAGATGGATCAGCGGACCGGCTTCAAGCTGCTCGTCGACCGGCTCGCCAACGCCGCCCTGAAGAGGGCCGACGCCGACAAGATGCCCGGCCTGGGACATGGGCAGGGCGGCGTTGGCATCGCCGAGTTCAACCACCAGATCCGCGATCACATCCTGGGCGGAAAGCCCGGCCTGCCGCCGCTGGTCAAGCGCATGGAGGACCACCACAACGCCACGGTGAACGCGGCCAAGCCGACCGTTCCCACCCCGGCGGCCCCGGCCGCGCCGTCGGGTCCCACGCCGCAAGCGCCCGGACCGCCGAGCAACACGCCGCAGGCGTTCGCGCCGCACGTCCAGCACGCCCGCGCTGTTGCCGGGCGGGCCCTCGGTGGCCGTCCCACCGCGAAGGTCCACATCGACACCTACGGCAAGTTGACGAAGGACGAGTTCGACTCGCTGGACGCGGCCACGCAGAAGACCATCCGCGATGACCTTGCCAACGCCAAGGCGAAGTTCCTCGACCCGAAGAAGCGGCAGGCCGCGCAGGATATCCTCGATCGTTTTGGATCAAGGCACCCAGCCCCGGCGGGCACCACGGCGATGACCCCGACCAACGTGGCCGCCCTGATCCGCAAGAACGGCTCCGCCGATCTGATGCTGGGCGGCAAGAAGGTCACCGTCGGCTTCGCGGGCGGCAGCCACGAAGGCAAGCTGGAGATGGTCCCCGGCGGCCACTACGTCGTCACCACCAAGGACGGAACCAAGCACCAGCTGGCCAAGGGCCAGCTGGTCACGGTAGCGCCGAAAAGCGGCACGGCACTGCCGCCCGCCCCGGCCCACCCGAAGGGCTACAGCGACCCGCAGAACGAAGTCGTCAAGGCGGCCACCTCCGGGCTGGTCGACACCGACAAGATCCTCCAGACCGTCGCCCGGCTCAGCCCCGCCTCCGTCAGCAAGCTCGACGACGGAGACCGCAAGGCCGTCCTCGGACGCCTCGCCTTCGTGGCCACCCACCCGAAGGCGAGCGACGAGCAGAAGGCCAAGGCCACCGCGTACGGCCGGATCATCAACGGCGGCACCCGCGTCCCCGCCTCGCAGAAGTGGGATCACACCCCGTCGATCGGCGAGCTGCACACCGAGGAGCAGAAGGGCGGCCACGCCGTCACGTTCGACGCCCTCATCGCCGCCCAGGACAAGACGCTGGACCATGCCGCCCGGGTCAAAGCCCTCTCCGCCCTGACCAAGGCGCAGTTCGACGCGCTCCCGGCAGCCGAGCAGCGGGCGATCACTGACGCGCTTGGCGAGCTGCACACCGCCAAGAAGGACGCCTACGGTTCGACCTCCCTGGACAAGGATGCCGGGCTGGCGTTTGAACGCCTGACCGGCCAGCATCCGGGCGTGCACCGGCTGTTGGAGGCCGAGACCGACTTCCGCGCCGGGAAGATCGACGCCGAAGGGGTGCATCGCGCGGTCCTCCGTGCCCGGGTGCAGTCGCCCGCCATGAGCATCGGCCCGACCGCTCGGGGGGCGCTGGAGAAGGAGGAACAGCGGGTCGCCGAAGACAACCCGAAACTGCCGTACTGGCTGCGTGCCATCATGATCGACAACCCTTACGGCGGGCGTGTCGGCACTTACAGCTCAATCGCTCAGGCGTCAAACCGGTACAACTGGGTGGACGCCCCCCGGCTGTCCAACAACGACCTGAGTGACATCTTCCGCGCCACCACGGACGAGCTGGCCGCCTCCCACCCGATCCACGCGCAGGCCGTCAAAGAGTTGCGCGAGAATGTCCTCCGGACTGGCCTGAAGGGTCAGCCGGGCGTGCCATCCGGCAGCCCGTGGTCGCTGGCCACCCGCAACGCCGCCGTGGACTACCTGCTGCACATCAACCCCGGCTCCGGCAACGACGAGATTCCGGCCGAGCGGCTCAGGGAGTTCAAGGCCCTCCCTGCCGATCTTCAGATCACGGTGGAGCGGGTCTTGCGGGACCGCGTCACCGCGCAGACCAATGATCACGCGAAGACCGCGACGTGGCTACAGGCCAACCAGCTCGGCGGTCGCCAGTCCGTCGACCTCACCCCCGATCAGCTCGCCGCTGCGAAGCTGGCCGCCGACCGTTTCGCCCGGCCGGACCTGGACGTGTTCCGCAAGCTCGACCCGAGCGCCGAATTCGACCCTCTGCCCAGCTTCGTTCGGGGGGCCATCGATCGGCACTTGATCGATGCCCAGGATCGGGCCGAGCGCGCGGGGCCCGTGCTCACCTGGACGGCCCAGGACAACCCGCTGAAGGTGTTCCCGGGCGCCCTGAAGGACCACCTCAACGGGATGCGGACCATCTACACCGACCGGCGCCTGCGTAACGCCTCGGACATCGCCAACTTCGGCACGAAGATCATCAACCCGTACGACCGGACCCGGGTATACGAAGAGGTGCCGATCGGCCTCTTCCGCACCATGTTCCTGGGCGATCAGCACCTGATCAACGACGACCTGGACAAGATCAAAAACAACTCGGGCATCCCCCTGCCAGTCCGATACAAGGCCCTGGTCACCAAAGACATCATCCTCAGCACGCCCGCCCACCTGAACACCCCGCAGGTCGTGGCGATCAAACGGGTCAACCCGGCCTCCGCCAGCTCTGACACGGACGTCGTCGATGCCCTCGGCTTCCTCGACAAGACCGACTACGACAAGCTTGACCCGGTCTACCGCGACGCCATCGACCTGCGCATCGCCTCCCTCGCCGGATCCCAACAGCAGGCGATGAACGCCAAATACCACCCGGCCGCGCCTGCCGCACCGGCGGCCACCCCGGGAGGCTTCACCCCGACCGCGCAGACGAACGTGCCGCCGCACGTGCAAACGGCGCTGGACACCATCTACGGCGTGCACCCGAAGTCGCACACCATGGCCCACCAGCTCAGCACCTACGGGGCGCTGCGCGGATCCGACTTCGGCGCCCTCAACGGCCAAGAGCAGGGGCACCTTCTCGGCGACCTGTCGTTCATCGCCACCACCGCCAAGGGGCCGTCCGCCGACAAGGCGAAGAAGCTGATCGACCGCTTCACCCCGCCCGGCACCCCGTCCGGTCAGGTCCCGACCGGCGCGGCCATCCCCCCGGTCAACGCCGTCGCTGGTCAGGTCCGCTACGCCACCCCGCTCAAGGGCCTCGCCAAGGCCAAGGACTCCGGCACGTCCGGCGACCGCTGGATCTCGCTGCCGGGCGGCGGCCGGGTGTGGGGTGCTCACGGCGCGGCCGGACTGATGCTCCAGCACAACGACCCGAACACCGGCGAGACGCGCTACCTGATGGTGCAGCGCGGCCCGGCCATCTCCGACCCCGGCAAGTGGACGTTCCCCGGGGGCGCCTCCGACTCGAAGGAAACCCCGCACCAGGGCGCCACCCGCGAGACCATCGAAGAGCTGGGCCTCAAGGACGACGTCTTCAGGGACGCCCTGGTGCACGGCGACCACACGTTCACGGTGCCCGGCTCGACGTGGAAGTACACGACGGTGGCGGCGTCGGTGCCGACGATGATCAAGCCGGACCTGTCCACGGCCCACGCCCGCGCGGAAACCTCTGACGCGAAGTGGCTGACCCTCGCGGAAATTCAGGCGCTCGACAAAAGCGGCAGCCTGCACCACCCCATCGCGGGCGGCAAGCTGGAGCAGAACGTCCTCTCCCTGTACCCGGCGCCAGGCACCAAGCTGGGGCAGGTGGCCCGGCCCGGTCCGGTCACGAAGCGGCTGGGGCGGCTCAACCTGCCGTCCGGTGGCCGTCAGGCGCCCGCCACGTTCAACGCCTGGCCGCACGCGCACAAGCAGTCGAAGGGCAAGGACCTCATCGGCGACAAGACCGCGCTCGACGCCCAGCGGCAGAAGATCAAACAGGATCGGAAGCTGTACGACGGCAAGACCGCCGACGGCCGCCTCGCCGCCATCGGCGCCCAGCAGGGCTTCGATGACACCCCCACCGTCGTCAGCCAGAAGGAAATCGATCGGCTGCTGGCCACCGGCGACTACATCGAGGTGTTCCGTGGTGTCAGGGGCGCCGGTGGTGGCTACTCCGCGCGGGGTCGGGGTAGCCACGGCGGGAAGACCGCAGCGGACATCAACGAGGAAATGCGCAGCGGTCCCGCCTACTACGGCACCGGGATTTTCGGCAATGGCTACTACCTGGCCACCCAGCGCCGGGTGGCCACGCAGTACGCCGACGGCTCTAGTGGCAGCATCGCCCGGATGCTCATTCCGAAGTCGGCGGTCACCAAGAAGTACGACGCGGTCAAGCAGGAGGCGTTCAAGAATCCGCGCACCTCGCAGGCCAAGGGCGGTTCCAGCTACGAGTCCAGCACGTTCTACGACCCGGGCCGGTACGCCGCCGCGAAGGGTATCGACGGGATCGAGATCAACCCGCACCACATGTCGCCTGGCGGCGGCGCAGGTCACGTCGCCTCGCACGGCAAGCCCGCCTTCAACTGGCTGAACCGTTCCGTGCTGATCATGCAGAAGGAGCCTGGGTGAACGCCGTAGGAGTGCTGTTTCACCGCCTCAGTGATGCCCTTGGCACCACCGACGTCCACCCCGACGAGCGGGAGAAGATCATCGCCGCGTGGACGGCCGCCGGAGGGCAGGAGGCGGCCACCTGGGAGCGGCTGCCGCTCGGCATCCAGCACCTGGTCAAGGAGATCGAGGGGCGCCCCCGACAGTCCTGGGATGATCCGGCGGACCTCCCTGACCAGCAGAATCTTTAACTGTGTCTGCGGTCATAGACAGCACGCCGTAGCATGTGAGCCAACACGAGGAGGCAACCATGTTGCACAAGATCGGAAACGTGCTCGCCCTGACCGCCGACCTGATGCCCGGAGCTCTGGCCATCATCGGCGGAATGACGGTCATGATCGCTGGCGTCACCGGGGCGCTCTGGCACTGAACGCGGCCCACGGGCCGTACCATGTGGGCATTCGGAGAGGGGTAACGCATGGGGACCGCCTGGCAGATGCCGCTAGCAGTCATCGGCAAGCCGACCGGCGACGGCCGCCAGTTCGACGAGGGCGCGCTATCGCACCGAGACCTGCCGCTGCCCCTGCGGTACGTCGCATCCGACTCCGGCGGCCACGCCAACGCCGTCATCGTCGGCCACATCGAGAAGATCGGCCGCGAGAAAGACGGGATGCTCCCCGCCAAGGGCGAGTTCTACGACGACGAGTCCTGGCCCGAGGATGTGCGCAACGCTGCCACGGCCGCCCGGATGTTCACCGAAAACAAGGTGATCGGCCCGTCCGTCGACCTCGACCAGCAGGAAGTTGAACACGTCCCCGAACCGAAGGCGTACGCCGCCTGGAAGAAAGAGCAGACCGGGAAGCTGAAGGCCGCGAAGATGGCGCACGCCGGGAGCACCGGCGGCGACTGCGGCTGCGGCTCCCCCGTCATGGCCGACGAGGCGTACGAAGGCCCACGGCTGAAGATGATCCGCTCCGGCCGGATGGCGTCCGCCACGCTCGTGCACATCCCGGCGTTCGCCGAGCTGTCCGGGCACGCGAAGCTGACTCCGATTGACTCGTCCGATCCGAACGTGGACGGCACCACTTCCAGCGCCATGATCGAAAACGACGCGGAGATGGCCAACGTGGTGTCCGACGGAGCCACGGGCACGGGCATCCCCAACCGCAAGACCAAGAAGAAGCCGAACGTCGACGGATCGCAGGACACGCAGGAGATGGCCGACGAGTCCGGCATCTGGCTGTCCGACGAGGAGTTCGAGGAGTTCGCCCGGCGGCGGCTGCCCAGCCAGACCAAGCAGAAGCCCGGCGGCGCCGAGACTCCCGGCGGGGACGCCGAGCAGGGCCAGGGCGGCGGCGGGATCGGCGGCGGCACCTACGCCGCGCCGGACGTCACTGACGCCAAGGTCCGCGCCAAGATCGAAAACGACGACTTTGTTGACCCCGACCGGCGCCGATTCCCCATCGCCACCTGCGCCGACATCCCCGATGCCGTCTCCTCGTACGGCCGCGCCAACCCGAAGATCCCCTACGGCAAGTTCAAGGCCCGGCTCACCGCCATCGCCAAACGCAAGGGCTGCGAAAGCAGCCTGCCCGACAACTGGAAGGCCGGAGAGAAGATGGCCGCGCTCATGGCAGCCGCCGCCCCGGCCGCCCCGCCCAAGGAATGGTTCGACAACCCGAAGCTGACCGGCCCGACCCCGCTGCACATCGGCGACGACGGCCGCGTGTACGGCCACGCCGCCACCTGGGGCACCTGCCACGTCGGCATCGGCGACTCCTGCACCCTGGCACCCAAGTCGCGCACCGCGTACGCCTACTTCCACACCGGCGAGGTTGTCACCGCCGACGGCTCCCGCCTCCCAGTCGGGCGCCTCACGTACGGCAAGGGCGGCCACGCCGGGCCGAACCTGGGCTACCGGGCGGCGGCCGAACACTATGACAGCACTACCAGCCTTGGCGCCCTCGTGCGCGCAGGCGAAGACGAATACGGCATCTGGGTTGCGGGCGCCATCGTCCCTGAAGCCGACGAAGCGGCTGTGCGAGTGATGCGCTCTACCCCGCTGTCCGGCGACTGGCGGCGCATCGGCGGCAACCTGGAGATGGTGGCCGCCCTGCACGTCAACACGGCCGGGTTCCCCATTCCTCGGGCGATGACCGCAGCGGCGGCGGACGGGTTTGCGCCCTTCGATGAGGAAGAGCAGGTTCTCAGCCTGGTCTCGGCTGGCGTCCTGTGGACCGAGCAGCCCGGCGACTCGGTCACGGCCTCCCTGCCGGTCGATACCGAGGAGCTCGGCCGGGCCATCGCCCGGGGCATGATCGCCGAGCAGCAGGCGGAAGCGTTCCGGGCCGAACGTGACAGCGTGTGGCGCGGCCTTGTGGCGACGGCCACGAAGCCGGACTACACCGCCGATTACGATGAGGCCATGGGCGATCTGATGGCCGTCCTGGTTCAGGAGTGAAGTAGGAGGAGGTTCATCGATGGGCTGCAACTGTGGAGGCGCCGGGTCCGGTCTCGGCAACTACGAGGTGAAAGACAAGGACGGGAACGTCCTGAAGCGCTTCAGCGCGGTGCGGGAGACTGAGGCCAAAGTGTTCGCGGCCAAGACGGTCGGCGCCACCTGGAGTAAGACGAGCTGAGATACGACAGAAGGCCCGCCCCCTCTTCCCCGGGGGCGGGCCTTCTGTCGTCTTTTCAGACGAACCGGGCGGCGGTCAGGCGTACCGCCATGACCGCGTACCGCCGGGCCAACCTGAACTTACCCTGCTTCACCGACACGAGCGCCGCGACCATCGGGCAGCACTTCTTTGGCGGAGTGCTGCTGCCCCCGACCTCGGTGGCGTTGCGGACTCGGGGGATGCGCTGCCGCCTCCCGCCGTGCCCGCCCGGGTTGGCGTTGCCACCCCCGTACGGGTTGACACTGTGACCCATCGGTCTCCTCCTACTGGTCGTCGAACAGGGACTGCTGGTCGTAGTCGAATGAGTCGGCGCACGCCTCCCACGCCTTTTTCATCGCCCGTTGCCGGTCCACCATCCAGGCGTCGGCCATCTGCCGGGCGGCGACCGTGCTCAGTCCGAAGGACGCTGCGAAGGTAGCGACCCGGTCCCGAGTCCACGGCTCGCCCTCCCGGCGCCGCCTTTCCGCGTCCAGCAGGGCGCCACGTGCCCGCTGGATCCCGGCCTGCCGCTGCCCGCCCACTGCCGGACGTGGCGGCGGCGTTACCGGCAGAGTGATCGTCTTGCCCGCCAACAGGTCCAGGGTGAGCTGATCCGGCTGGCCGTCGAAGAACTTCGCCAGCACCGCATTCGCCAACGCCGGATCCTTCGCCACCTGACCGAAGAGGGTCATCGACGAGCGGAGCTTGCGCTGGTCGACGCTGCTGAGGAATGCGATCCGGTCGTGGCGTAGCACTGCCGTGGCGCATTCCGCCAGGCGCATCCGCAGGGCAGGATCTTCCAGGTAGGCGACCGCCTCAGCCTTGTCGGCCAGACCGAAATGCCAGGCGGTTTCACTGCGGGCCAGACCGCGCAACTGCGGAAAGATGAACCACATCCAGTGGGTTTGCTTGTCGCCCCGCCGGATTTCCCGGAGCGCCCTCGCGTAGGTGTTCTTGTGGTCTTGGGCGGCGCGGAACCGGCCCATGGTGGGCGTGCGACGGCGGTCCAGGGTGATCATCAGGGCCTCCAGCGGTGTTCGTTCAGCGCGTCCAGCACCATCTGAGGGCCGATGCCGCCGACCAGCGTCTCTGAGCACTCTTGGCATCCGAGGTAGAAGGTCGCGTTCGGCGCATAGAAGTTCCACATCAGCTTCTCCTCGGAGGGGATGAGGGTTCCGCGCTCCGGCCCCGCACCGCACTCCGGGCACACGCCCCGGTTGATCAGCGCGGCGCGGCAACTCGGGCAGTCCATCTCCGACGGCCGGTCGGTCAACTCATCGCGCCGGGCGGCGACGAGGTTGCACTCAGTCAGCGCGTATCCCCGGCTCAACAGATGTTTCACGCCACCGTCTCCCACTCGACGACGGGACGGCGCAGCAGCTCGGACCCGGCCAGCCGCTGGTACTTGGAGCCGGTGTAGTCGGGCCGGGCGACGGTGTCCAGGATTGCCTCATGACGAGCGCGGGCCTCCTGCTCACTGTGGGCCACTTGGATCTTGACCTCGGTTCCGTCGACGACGCCGTTGCCGTCCAGGAGCTCCAGGGTGACCCGGTAGGCCCAGCTGTATGTCTGCTCCATGATGTCCTCCTCCGTCTGTCTGTTAACAGCATACAGCAGGAGGGTTGGCAGACGCAACGGAGGCCCGCTCCCAATCCCCTGGGAGCGGGCCTCGGCCTGTCCGGTTTCCACCTTTAACGACGTTGTTCACCGGCAACCCAATGTGCTGTCAACGCCAAGTATACGTGAGCTTTGCGGCCGGGAACAAGGGATGTATTCTGAGGGCATACAGATGGAGAGGCGACATGCGTAGTGGAATGACCCAGGCCCGGCGTCACCCGGTAGTGACCTTCCTGGCCGTCCTGATCTTCAGCCCGTTCCTGCTCGCCGCTGCCGCGCTCTACATCGTGGTATTCGTGATCGCCTCGGCGTTCAGCACGTTACGGAAGGTCCGGCAGTGACGGATGCCCTCTTTGAGGTGGCCGACCCGGACCCGGCCCGCGAACACCAGGCGTGCGACCGGTGCCTCATCGGGGCGTGGGCGTCCAACGATGGGCTCCGGGCGCGCGGGTGGCTCGTTTACGACGGCCCATCTGTGACCGGCAAGGAGCTGCACAACCGGGTGTGCCCGGCGTGCCAACGAAAAGGAGCGAAGTGACCGACTGGAACGCATACCGCAAATGCTCGCAAATCTGCCGCGCCGAGATCGGCGAGCCCTGCTTCTCCAGGAGCGGCAAGGTCGTCAACGGCCAGCCGGACGGCGTGCGCACCGATCTCGACACGCCGCACAAGGCCCGCAAGCGTCGCACGCGCAAGGTCCCCGCTGCCTGAGTCGCCCGGAACGGCAGCGGCCCCGCCGAACCGGCGGGGCCGCTGCTCTTTCTTTCCTATGCGGATGACTCCGCCGCCGACGGCACATCATTCATGCCATCGTTTTCGATCATGTCCCCTGGCTGCTTGTCCCGGATCGGCGAGTTCCGGGCCGCATCCTCGGCGGCCTTCCGGTTGATCACCAGCTTAGGCCACTGGTCCGGCGGGAGCGGAAGAATGTTCGCGGCCGGGGGCGGGAACGGCTTCGCCCGGTACTCCGGGACGCCATACCAGACCGTCTTCTGGTGGGTGGTCGTCACACCGGTGTGCACGAGCACCGGCAGCCCCACCTGATGGGCGCGCAGGCAGAAAGAAATGTCCTCCCCGCACATCTCGCCGTCCGGTCCGGGAATCCGCTCAAACCAGATCTGCGGCGGCGCACCCTGCTCCAGCAGCCATGCGCTGATCTTCTCGTACACCGACCGGTGGGTGAGAAGGAAACCGGTCCCGGTCGCGCCGACCCGGGTCACCTCATTCGGTGGCCACGTCGCCCGCGAGGCCAGCTTGTATGCGCCCGGCATCCCCGACTTCGGTTCCACCCACGACCAGTCGTAGAGCGTCGGCGCCAGGCTGGACCGCAGGCCGCCCCGGAAGTCGTAGGTGTAGTCGCCCTCGACGAAGCAGAGGCCGCCCACAATCGGCGCCGTCTCCGGATCCGCGACCGCCATCAGCCTCTCCAGGGCGTCCTGTTCGGCGCCCATGTCCGAGTCCCACCAGAGCAGCCAGTCGGAGTCGCTGGCGAGGAACGCGGCGGCAGCGGTGTTGCGCGCGTGCGCCATCTCCATCGAGCGGCCCCACACGGCCGCCAGCGCGCCGTTATTCATCAGCCCGGAGTTGTGCAGCAGATGATTCCCGTGTGCCTTGTCGTATGCGGCCACGCGCAGCACCGACTCGACGAAGTTCCAGCCCGCCTCGTTCAGGTGGGGCACCCCGATGCAGACTTTCTCCCCGGCGCGCGGGTTCAGCGCCTTGTCGAGCTCGACTTTGGCGGTGGCGGCCTCCGCCAGCCGCACGCTTTCCCTGACCGCTTCGGGCGTGAAATGGGCGTCGTCCTGTTCCATACGGCTCCTCCTCCGTGAATGCGCAGACTACCGCTATGATCGCCCTCAGGTGTATCGGTGCTGCCACGGTCCGGCCGAGCGCTCGAAGTGAAGAGAGACCGCAGTGCCTAACCTGCCTTTCCAGGTCCCGCCGACAAACGATGAGGGCGCCTACGTCTTCTCGGGCTACACGGCGGACGACCTGACTTCGATTCGCTCGCAGGCCCGCGAAGCGGCTGCACAGTACGCGGAGATGGAAGTCTCCGACGTGACGCCCGAGGACATCGCGGCGATGAAGGACCTCACCACCATCGTCCAGGGTGTCGACGCGGAGCGTTCCAAGCGCACCGGCGCGGCCGGAGCCTTCGCAGCTCTCACCGACAGTCTCGGCGAGGAAGACGAATCCGGCGACGACGACGCGGCCACTGAGGTGGCTGGCGCTCCGGAGACTTCGGCCACGACCACTGTGGCGGCGGCTGCGAAGCCGACCGCCCCCGGTGTCGCGGCTGTGGCCGCCCAGACCACCCCGGCCGTTCCGGTCGAAACGGACGCCCGGCGGACCCCGGCCGTCATCCTCGCCGGAGCCAACAACGACGTCCCGATGGGCGAAGAGCTCGACTGGACCAAGGTCGGCAAGCTCGTCGAGAAGCGCTTCCTCCAGTACTCCGCCTTCGGTGGCGGTGGCGGTACGCGGCGCGACCAGATCGCCCAGTTCAAGCTGGACTACCCGCAGGAGCTGACCGCGTCCGGCGGCCTCGCGGAGGACGCGACGGCGGTCATCGACTACGCGGCCAGCGAGAAGCGGCTCCCGGGCGGCTCCCTGCTCGCGTCGATCAACCTGGCCCGCAAGAAGATCGAGGCGCAGGGCGGCAACTCCCTGACGGCGGCCGGTGCCGGTTGGTGTGCCCCGTCGGAGGTCATCTACGACCTGTGTGAGCTGGAGTCGTCGGACGGCCTGCTGGACATTCCGGAGATCAACGTCTCGCGGGGCGGCATCAAGTACACGACCGGCCCGGACTTCTCCGCCATCTACTCGGGCGCCGGTTTCTTCCACTACACCGAGGCGCAGGTGATCACGGGCGTCACGAAGCCCACCATGTCGGTGCCGTGCCCGAGCTTCACGGATACCCGCCTGGAGGCGGACGGTCTGGCGATTCAGGCGGACCTGTTGCAGCTTCGCGGCTACCCGGAGCTGATCGCCCGGTTCGTCCGGGGCGCGATGATCGCGCACACCCACAAGATCAACCAGTTCATGATCAACGCGCTGGTGACCGGCTCGACCGCGCTCAGCCTCCCCAGCAACGTCGCCGCCCACACCCCCGGCCTCGGAACCACCTGGTACTCCGACCACTCCGTGGTGTCCACCCTGCTGGGCGCCCTCGACATGGCCATCCAGGACTACAAGTACCGCCAGCGGATGCAGCTCACCAGCACCCTGGAAGTCGTGCTCCCGTACTGGGTGCAGTCGTGGATTCGCGCCGACATCACCCGCAAGGCGTTCTACGACGGCGACGGCTCCGACCAGTACGCCGTCACCATGCAGAAGATGACCGAGTGGCTGGCCGTTCGCGGCGCCCGCGTCCAGTGGGTGTACGACTGGCAGGACGCCTTCTACTGGGCGGCCTACCCGACCGGCGCCCCGTCGCAGTGGCAGCAGTTCGGCACCGACCCGACCAGCAGCAACTTCGTGCAGGACTGGCCGCACACGCTCCAGATCCTGATGTACGCGGCCGGTACATGGGTGCGCGGCAACGCCGACATCATCACCCTCGACACCGTGTACGACTCGACGCTGCTGGCCCAGAACAAGACCACCCAGCTCTTCACCGAGCAGGGCATTCTCGCGGCCAAGACGTGCTTCGACAGTCGCGTCTACACCATCGGCACCGCGACCGGCGGCCTGATCCCGGACGGCGCGGCGGCGTACGCGCTGAACGCGCAGGCGGTCGCCTCGACCGGCACCTTCGCCACCTTCCCGACCAACCCGTAATCGAGACCTCCCCGGGCCGGGCGACCGGCTCGGGGGGACCCACCTGCGGGAAGGGAGGAAAACCCGATGGCGTACCTGACGCCGATGACCGGGCCGGTGTTCGTGCCGCAGCCCGCAGTCGGCAACATCCGTTACGGCCTTTTCTCGGCCGCCAACGGCCCGTTCCCGATGCCGAACCACGGCGATGTCGGCGGAGTGCAGTACCTGGAAGAGCACTGCGGAAGCGCCCACCTGATCGCCGCCGCATCATGCTCCGCGCCGACCATCACCCTGGCCACCCTCGACGGCTGCGACGGCACGGCCATCGGGCTGCCGTACCAGGTCGGCGCGACACTGAAGTCGGGCGCATTCCCGTACGACGCCGACGAGGTTGAGCGCCGGGTACGGGTGCGGCTGAACGACAACGCTCAGTACGTTGCCGAGCAGGCGTTTTGGGGCGGTAACGCCGATGTGCAGCCCGCGCTTCAGCGGGCGGAGCTGAACGGCGGCTCCGGCATCCTCGACATCACGCCGACCCCGGGCACGGCCGTCACGATTGAATACGGTGTCGGCCTGCTGGAAGATGCACTCGCGGCGTACAGCTACCCGGGCATCATCCACGCCCGGCCTGTTGTGGCTCCGTTCGCCGCCGAGAGGATGTTGGCTCCTACCCCGCTTCAGGCCCCTCGGGGTCCGAACGGCGCGCAGTTCACGCCGATGGGCAACGTGTGGTCTTTCGGGCGCGGCTATTCCGGCAACAAGCCCAACAACGACGCCACCGCCCCGGCCTCCGGCACCGCCTACCTGGTGGCCACCGGCGCGGTGACGGTGTGGCGTGACGACAAGGTGTTCGTCAACCCGCCGGAGCGGACCTTCGACCGGTCAGGCAACGCCTGGCAGACGACCGCTCAGCAGGCGTACGCGACCACCGTCGACTGCGTGGCGTTCTTCGTGCTGATCGCGCTCAACGCGATGACCGCGACGACGAGCACCACGCCGGTCGCAACGGTGCAATGGTAGGAGTTTGACCATGACTGGAATCGTGATCGTCAACCGGCATGAGCCGCACGCTGCGGTGGCGGGCCGCCTGCTGGACCTGGCTGTTGAGCTGGGCTTCGGCGTTCGCAGCGTTGTGGCGCAGCGCGGCGAGCACGACGCCGCCCTGTCCTTCCAGGTTCCGCAGGATGTGGCCGACGCGTTCGACGAGGAGCGCGCCGACCGCTGGCCTGCTTCCGTGGACGACGGAGATCCGAGTACCCCGCCCGCCCGCAAGGCGCGGCCGAGTAAGACCAAGGAGTAGCAGATGACGGCCGTGTGCCAGGCCCCTATCCAGGGGACCACCATGCGGGTCCAGACGGTCGGAGCGTGTGGCACCCCAAGCGTGGGTTCCTGCGTGTCGGCCGTCTCGACCGGTTTCGTCTCGGTGGAGATGCAGGATCAGGTTGAGTCGGGTCAGGAGATCGTTGTCCTGAATGCGGCTGGCGTGATGTGCGTCAACGAGAAGTCGCCGAAGCAGCTGAAGTGGATCGATGTCACGATCACCTTCTGCAACGTCGACCCGGAGCTGTTCGGCCTGATCACCGGCTCCACGCTGGTGCTCAACGACGCTGCCGCCCCGGCGGCTGTCGGCTTTCAGACCCGCACGAGCAACTATGCGGCCGGGTCGTTCGGGCTTGAGGTCTGGACGAACATGGCCAACGGGGCGTGCGTCACGGTGGGCACGTTCTCGCTGGTGCCGTACGGCTACTTCCTGCTTCCGTTCATCGTGGAGGGGACCGTCGGCGACGTCAAGATCGAAAATGGTGCCATCTCGTTCACGGTGAACGGCCGCACCAAGCAGGGAACCAACTGGGGCACCGGCCCGAAGAACGTGCTCGCCAACATGACCACCGCCGCGTCGGAGAAGCTGCTGATCGCCCTGCCGTCTGACACGCACCGGCATCTACAGTGGACCTACCTGGCACCGCCTGCCGCCTCCTGCGGCTGCGCAGCCTAACCGGGCGGCCACGGGCCGTGCGGGTAAGGGCGGAACCGTCAAGCTGACGGTTCCGCCAGTCCCGGAAGGGAGCACGGCTCGTGGTCAGCTCCGTGTACGGCTCGAAAGTCCTGGTCGCCATGCCCCAAGCCGCCTACGATGCATCACTCAGCCCGATGGTGTTCAATACCGCCGAGCTGGAAAACCTGGCCTGGGATTTGAACGTGGTCAGCTTCCAGGGCGGCACGGCACCGAGCATCGCCTTCGTCCTGGAACGCCAGACCGCCAACGGTGACTGGTCGTCTATCCTGTCCTCCGGCTCGATCGGTGCCGCCACCAACTGGGGCATCGACATCGGTCCCGGCTTCGCTACGTTCGCGGCGCCACTCGGGCTGACGCAGCACGCCGTCCTGACCGACGTCGCGCGTCTGCGCTGGACATTGGGCGGCACCGTCCCGCCGACTACGGTTACCTTCGCGAATTCGATCGTAGGTAGGCACTGAGGGCGTCGCGGCCCGACAAGAATCTCCCCATGTGATGATCGGGGGGTGCGCGGCAGGGAAGTGACCACGCCGACAACGTGTCCACGAGTCGCGAGGCTGCCGCCACGTAACGGCCTCAACGGCGGCCCGCGCACCCCTCAACACTTCCGGGAGGAGATAGAAATGAGCAGGCTCACTGACGATCCTTCAGATCCCGGCCTGACCCATGGCGCCGACCCGCAGGACACGCGCGTACCGCAGGCTGAGGCTTACCTCGTCCTGTCGGAGGAGGAGCGCGGCAAGGGGTTCGTCCGCCCGCTTCGCCGGGCCTACCGGCACGGTGTGTGCGGCGCGGTGACCACCATGTCGCCGCCATTGGCCGAGACGTACGCCCGCGAGCCGGGCTTTTACGGCGCCACCTACTGCACGACCTGTGGGCGGCACGCGCCGGTTTCCGAATTCCGCTGGGACGGCACCGATGATGTGGTGGGCAGCTGATGACCAGCGCGGTACCCGACGGCTGGACCGTCACGAACTTCGCGGCCTGCTCGACAACCTGGGCTGCCCTCACCACCGACCAGAAGGCGCTTGCCCTGCGCCTGGCAGCGTTCACCCTGTACACGCTGACCGGTCGGCAGTTCGGAACCGTCACGCTCACGCTCAGGCCCTGCAACGCCCCCCTCCTGCCGCCGCTGTATCAGGTCTACCCGGTGAACCTGATCAACCCGTGGGGCACCGACGAGGGCAACACCTACTATCCGCTGTACATCCAGAACGGCGTGTGGCACAACGCTGGATGCGCGGGCATCAACTGCTGCGGCGCCACCTGCGAAGTCGAGCTGCCGCTCACCGTCTCGATCGAGACGGTGATCATCGACGGCGCCACCCTCAACGCGAGCGCCTACCGGGTCGACAACGGGAACATCCTGGTTCGCACCGACGGCGGCTGCTGGCCGCAATGCCAGGACCTGGACAAGGACGCGGGTGTCGCGGACACCTGGAGTGTCACCGGCGCGTTCGGCCGCCCGGTCCCTGATGAGGCGCTGGACGCGGCGAGCATCCTGGCCTGCGAGATCGGCAAGGCGATCGCCGGGCAGCCGTGCCGCCTGCCGCAGCGCATGCAGTCGCTGTCGCGTCAGGGCGTTTCCGTGCAGTTCCCCAGCGTCAACAGCTACCTGGACCGGGGCTTGACCGGCCTCAACGAGGTTGACCAACTGGTCGTGCAGTTCAACCCGAACCGGCTGACGCAGTCGCCGAAGGTGTTCTCCATGGACCAGTCGCCCAACCGCATCACCACGATCCCGTGACGGCCCCCGCCGACCCGATCGGCATGCCGGTTGCTCAGCAGCTGCTGGCCTGCTTCACGACGCGGCTCAACGCGCTCGCAAGCCCGCCCAAATACATCCAATTGCGTCTCGGGCAGGAGACGGGCCCGCTGATCGGCCCGAACATCGACGAGTGCTGCGCCGGATTGGCGTGGGTGCGGATCTCCGGCATCTACCCGTCCTGGGACAGCTTCCCGGCGGCGGACAACACCTGGCTGCCGTGCGGCCCGCTGGCCTACGCCGTGGTGCTGGAGATGGGTGTCGCGTTCTGTATGCCGTGGTCGGATTCTTCCGACACGCTCGACAACATCGACCCGCCGAGCACAGCGGACTGGGCGACGGCGGCGGCAACGCAGATGGTTCACCAGACGCTGATGCGCCGCACGGCCGCCTGCTGCTTCCTGCCGACGCAGCGCCGGGCGGTCGGCGAGTGGTCGCCGCTGCCGGTAGAGGGCGGCTGCACCGGCGGTAAACTGCTGGTGACCGTGTCGGTGCCTGCACCGTGCGCGGACTGCTGAGGGAGGGCCTGTCGTGGGCAAGGTCGTGGTCGAGTTGCGCACGTTCGAGGTGCTGGTGAGCTTCAGCGCCCTGGATGTCGGTGAGCGGTTCACGCTGAAGGCGGGCGATCCGTGGGCCGCGCAGCATGTGGGGACCGGCTATCTTCGGGACGTGACGGAATCCGTCGCGGAGGAGGTCGCGGATGTCCGGGGTGAAGTCGGTCAAGGTTGACCTGTTCCTGCCGGTCATCAAGAGCATCTTGCAGGATGATGTGGGCCGCGAGGTCGTGAAGACGACGCTGAAGGTGCTCAACCGGGCCCGGGTGATGACGCCTGTGGATACCGGAAACCTGCGGGCAAGTCACCAGTTCAAGATCAGAAGCAGCGCTAACAAGATCACGGGTGAGGTTTTCACCAAGGTCAAGTATGCGCTTCCCGTGCACGAAGGCCGCCGCCCGGTGGTCATCTACCCCAAGCACAAACAGGCCCTCGCGTTCGTCTGGCACGGACAGCCGATGGTGCGCAAATGGGTCTCGCAGCCCGCCCGGCGGGGACGCCCTTGGCTGCGAGACGCACTGCGCGAAGTCGCGGCGAGCGAGGGCTACAAGATGCAATCTGCTGCCGCAGCAGACGCTACCGGTGGCGGCGAGACGTAGGAGGAGGAGGAGACATGGCCGAGCTGACTGTGATGGTCAAGCTGGGTGATCGGCAGGTTGAGGTGCGCAGGCCGACTGACGGTTCGCTGGTCGTGCTGGCCCGCACGTTCCGGGGCCTGCCCAAGATCGAAAACGTTGACGAGTTGACCGATGAGCAGCGCAACCGCCTGATCCGCAACCTGGGCACTCTCGGCAAGGTCGTCGAAGGCATGATCGTCAAGGACGACGACAAGGACTGGCTCGAAGACGTCATGATCGACGGCGAGGTAACCGCCGAGCAGGTCTTCGCCGTGATCACCGAGGCGGGCCAGAAGTTCAACGGCCAGAGCGCCCCCGCCAAGAAGGCGGCACCAGTCCGGCGGCGCGCCCGGTGAGCGGCGGAGTCATCCACATCGCCGGTGTGCACGTGCAGATCGGCCAGCTTCTGCGCCAGCGTTGCGCCTGGTGCGGCGCCGTCCTGCTCAACTACGACCTCACCACCATCGCAGGACTCATTCCGGGCGACACGCCAGGCACGTGGGCTGTCGGCGGCCTGGTGATGACCGACGGCGGAATGCACTACATCGTGGAGCACGCCGACGGCGACACCCTGCCGGACGGCACGTGCGGCAAGCTCGACCCGGCGGTGACCCTGTGACCGCCCCCGCCGAGCAGCCGATGCCGACGCCCAGCGCCCGCCCGTCCGTGCAGGGCATGGTGATCGACGACCTGATGATCCGGCTACGGGTCGGCATCCAGCGGTACGGCACCCCGTTGCAGGCGTTCAACGGGCGCGACGCGCTGCGGGACGCGTATGAGGAAGCTCTCGACCTGGCGTGCTACCTGCGGCAGGCCATCGCCGAACGGGACGCCACGTGAAGACGAAGCGGATCGTCTGGACGGCCGTGTTCCTCGGGATCACCCTGGCCGCGATCGCGATGGAGGTCGTCGCCGGGGTTTTCCACCCGGCCGGGACGATTCCCTGGACCGAGTACATCGCCCAATATGTGCCGTGGCCGGTGCAGCTGGCCGCGTACGTAGTCCTGGCCGTGTGGCTGCCGTTCCACTTCTGGCGTGCCGACCACCTGCGCAGTGCTGCGTACCGTGCTGGGCGGGCGGATGCGATTGTGGAAGCCACCGCCGCTGCGGCAGTCAGCCGCAAGGCAACCGATCAAAATGCTCGCGCGTACGGCTGGGAGATCGGCCGGGGGGCGTCCGTTTGCGCCGGGCGGGTCGAGGCCAGCCCGGATAACCCCTTTCTGGAGCCGGGCCAGCGTGGCGGGATCAATGCCCGCTGACGCCCTCGCCGCCCTCAAGATCTGGGAGCTGGAAGTGGAGCTGGGCGGGGACACCTTCGTGGTGCCCGCCCAGCCAGCCGCTGACTGGTTCCTGGCCATCCTCGACGAGGATGTGCCGCTGCCGCTGATCCCCGGGATGATGGGCCAGGACGCGGAAGATCGGATCGCTGACCTGCTGCTGGACGGCGACATCACGCCCGAGCTCATCGCCACACGGTCCCGCGAGCTGCTGACGGCCGCCGCCGGTCGGCCGTGGTGGGAAGCCGACCGGCTGATCCGGTCGTCGGGCGCGTCCTGGCACGTCATCGGCGGGGAGTTGACCCGGCTCGGGGTGGACCTGAACACGGTCAGCCTGGCGGCGGCCCTGAATGCCATCTACGTCATCTGTGTGCGAACGATGGATGACAAGGAGCGCAACCGGTTCGACATCGACCTGCGGCTCCCCCCGGTCGGCGCGGAAGGTGTGACGGCGGAGGAGCTGTACGACCAGCGCGCCGCCGAGTCGGCGTTTGCGGCTCTCATGGGCCAGGCCCAGCCGCCCACACCCGTAGGATCGTGAGTTATGGCCGGAGTTCTGGGACGGGCGCTTGTTCAGGTGTTTGCCGACCTGTCGAAGTTCACGCCGGGCCTGCGCGGGCAGATCAAGAAGGCGCTCGACGAGCAGACCAAGGGCCTGAAGTTCGACGAGCTGGACAAGTCGGCCGAGAAGGCTGGCGAGTCGGCTGCCGATGAGCTGGGCAAAGGCGTCGATAGCAAGATCAAAAACAATATGGACAAGGAGGGGAAGAAGGGCGGGGCCTCCCTCTGGAAGGGCTTGTCCTCCGGCCTCTCCGTCGCCGCCGCCCTCTTCCTGCCTTCCCTGATCGCTCTCGCCGTCGAGCTCGTCGCCGCTCTGGCCCCGGCCGTCACCGCGCTTGCGGGCACCCTGCCTGTGGCGATCTTCGGAATGATCGGCGCGGTCAGCGCCCTCATGCTGGCCACCCATGGGCTGGGTGCTGCCCTCTCGACCGCTTTCGACCCGGCCAAAGCCGACCAGTTCAACGCGGCGATGAAGAAACTGGCGCCCAGTGCGCGGCAGTTCGTGAGGGAAATCCAACGGCTGCGTCCCGCATTCCATCAGCTTCAGCAGGACGTGCAGCAGGTTTTCTTCAACCAGCTGGAGGGCACGCTCACGCGGGTCTCGGGGCAGCTGCTGCCGAAGCTGCACAAGGGGCTGATCAGTCTGGCGGTGGACCTGGGGAAGATCGGCGACGGGATCCTGCGGACGTTCGGCAACCGGTCGAATGACATCGCGTCGATCTTCGTGGCGGCGCACGAGGCGATCAAACCGTTCATCCCGGCCCTGGCTCAGCTGGTGGGCGCGTTCATCACGCTCGGCGCTGTTGGCGGCCCACTGTTCGCCGCCCTGTCCGGCGGCTTCGCGCGCCTGCTGGTCCAGTTCTCGCAGTTCATCGAGCAGGCGGCCGACTCGGGCGCCCTGGCGAAGTTCTTCGATGACGCCCTGGTGATCCTGCACCAGCTCGGGGGTCTTCTCGGCAGCGTTTTCGATCTTGTCACCGCGCTGATCTCGGCCCTTCAGACAGACGGCGCCCAGGCTCTCGGCTTCGTGTCCGCGCTCGTCGGCCAGCTCGCCGCGTTCTTCGCCAGCGCTGAGGGCAAAGAGATGCTGGCAACCGTCTTCACGCTGCTGAACACCGCATTGAGCAGCATGCAACAGATCTTGACGCCGCTACTCCCGGCCATCGGCCAGCTGGTGGCCATCTTCGCCGGAGGGCTGACCGCCGCGCTGGTCACCATCACGCCGTACCTGGTGGACGTCGCCGAGATCCTTGCCAAGCACCCCGACCTGCTGGCGGCGGCCGTCGCCGCCTGGATGGCGTACAAGGCGGCCCTGATCGCCGTCGCCGTGTACGAGGCGATCGTGGACGCCCTCAACCCGGTCGGCTGGATCGTGCTGGCCATCGCCGCCATCGCCGCCGGGGCGTATCTGATCTACAAGAACTGGGATGCGGTCACCCGCGCCCTGACGTCGGCCTGGACGGCGATCAAAGGTTTCTTTACGGGCATCTGGCAGTGGATCGTTTCGGTGGGCAAGGACATCGGCAACTGGTTCACGGTCACCCTGCCGGGTTTCTTCGCCAGCATTCCCGGCAAGATCTGGGCGGCCCTGAGCGCGCTCCCCGGCCTCCTCGGGCAGCTCTTCCTCGACGCTCTGCACGCCGCCGGGTTCGCCATCGGCGTCGGTATCGGCCTGATCCTCGCGTTCTTCATCAAGACGCCGGGCCTGATCTGGGATGCGATCAAAAGCATCGGGCACCTGTTCGTCGACCTGTGGCATCTGTCGATTTCGCTGGGCCAGGCGGTCCTCATCGCCGGGATCAACGCGGTGATCTTCGTCTTCACCCAGCTGCCCGGCAAGATCGCCAACTTCATGGGCCGCCTGCCGGGCATCATCGGCGGGGCGTTCCGCAGTGCCTGGGATTGGGCGAAACGCGAGGTACGCGAAGGTGCCGATGCCGTCGTCGGATTCGTGATGCGGCTGCCCGGCCGGATCTCCGGCTTCATGCGCAACGTCGGGCACGACATCCTGTCCGGGCTCCGATCCGGGATCAACTCCGTGATCAGCGGCTTCAACTCCGGCATCGACCAGGTGGGAAGCCTCATCCATATCGGTCTGCCCCACATCCCGATGCTTGCGTCCGGCGGGCTGGTCAACGCGCCCACCCTGGCTGTCGTCGGCGAGGCGGGGCCTGAGGCTGTGGTCCCGATGGGTGACCCGGCCAAGGCGGCGGCGGTCGCCAAGAGCACCGGCCTGCTCGACATCCTGGGCAGCAAGATGGGCAACGTCGGGACCACGCTGGTCAAGGTCTATCTCGGCACCCGAGAGATCACCGATATCCTCGACGTGCGCATCGACAAGAAGCTAGGCGACCAGGCCAACGAGCTGCAATACGGGACGAGGTGACCGATGTCAACGATCACCGCCACTGTCGACAATGCGAAGTCGCAGATCCGGCTTGACCTGGTTTTCAACGACATCGACGCCCCGTACGCCCTGGTGAACCGGGTCGACCCGACCACTGGGGCGACCACGCAGGTGCGCGGGCACGGTTCGTCGACGACCATCGGGGGCGTGGCGTACGCGCCGATGCAGGCCGGATACAAGGCGGTCCTGTACGACACTGAAGCGCCACTGGACTCGGCGGTCTACTACACGGCCACCGCACCCTCGGTGACCCTGAACGTCAACCCGACGTTTTCCGGCGGCTACACCGATCCCTGGGCCGCGACCAACACGAACGTCACTATCCGGCCCACGTCCTCGCTGGCCGGAGCCACTTTCTTGTCGTTCTTCACCAACGGCGCCGTCGCCACCCCGACGATCCGCGCGGAGGACATCGCGGCCACCCCTGGCGCCACCTTCACCGTGACGGCCATCGTCTCGGCCAACGTCTCGCAGGGCGTCACCGTGGGCTTCGACTTTCTCGACGCCACCGGCGCGGTTCTCGGCGGAGGGTCGGCGACCTCCACCGTGCTGGCCGCTACGACGATCACCGCCAATGCTGTCGCGCCCGCCAACACGGTGGAGGTGCGGATGTATATGCAGATGTCCGGCACTCCGGCCGCCACGACTGTGGTCAGCGTCAGCTCGATCACTCTCGTGAACAATGCGGGCTCGGCGACGTCGGCTGGCGCGTTGCTGCCGTCGCTGGGCGCGGCCCGGCTCAAGGACCCGCTGCGGCCCGGCAACAATGTGCGAATCGATTTCGGGTTCGACCCGAATCCGCTGTGCATCCCGGCAGAGGGCATCTTCTGGCAGAGCCTGGACGTCGAGCAGCAGGGCGCGAACGCGGCAACCTTCAACGTCAACAACCAGCCGGAGCCGATCGTCGTCTCCAAAGTTCGCAGCTCTGTCACGTCGACCCTGACACTGGTCTCCCGCACCTTCACCGACCGGGACCGGCTTGTCGCCCTGCTGGCCCCGGGCTCGCCGCTGCTCTTCCAGGCCCCGGACGAATACGGGATGCCCGACCGGTACCTGTCCGTCGGCGCCGACTCGTACGGCCGGGTGCTGCCCGACCACCGGATACCCATCCGGGTCTTCTCGCTGCCCCACGCAGTCGTCAGCTCCCCGGGCGGCCCGATGCAGGGCACCGTGGGGGCCCGCTGGCAGGATACGTGCACCCGGTATGCGACCTGGGCGGCCGTCAACGCCGCCGGACTCACCTGGACGCAGGTCCTGGACGGGCTGGCTGGCTGATGGTGTGGGCTGGCGGCCTCGACGCGCAGTACCGGGATGCCCTGACGCGCCCGCACACCGTCTACAACCGGGTGGACGTGCTGGACCGCCAAGGCAACGTACTGCTCTCCGATCTGCCGTTCATCGACGGTAGCGTGCGCGCCACCCTCAATAGCCGTGTGGCGCGCGTTCTGTCCCTGTCGGTGGACCGGTCCTGGTTCCCGCTGCAAACCAGCGGAAGCGTCGACACGGGCGGCCTGCTGACGCCGTTCGGCAACCGGCTGCGCGCCTACCGGGGGGTTACGTACGGGGACGGCTCCGTGGTGTCCTTCCCGGTGTTCTACGGGCGTATCGAGCAGGTCCAGATGGCCCGCAACGGCACGGTCAGCTTGTCCGCTGTCGACCTCGCCGCCGATGTGGTCGACGCCCAATTCGAAAACCCGCAGTCGTCGATACCCACCAATTCGATCAGCACCGAGTTCCGGCGGCTCGTCACCGACGCCCTGTCTGATGCGGTGTTCGGCACGAGCGACCTGACCGGTGTGCTGATTCCGCCGCTGGCGTGGCAGAGCGACCGGGCGCAGGCCCTGGACGACATGAGCGCCACCGTGGCGATGCTGTGGTATCCGCTGGCCGACGGCTCGTTTGTGCAGCGGTTCGTGCCGTGGACGAACGCCGGGCAGGTCGCGCAGGTCACGCTCTCGGACGGCACCGGCGCGGCGCCGGGCGTGTCTCACAGTGTTGCCGACTGGACGATCACCGTGTCCCGGACGGGCGTCTACAACTCGGTAGTGTTCACCTCGGAACGCCAGGACGGCACGGCGCCGGTGTACGCCGTGGTGCGGGACGTCACCGATGGGAGCCCCACCAACTACCTGGGCAACTTCGGCCGAAAGCCGCTGTTGATCCAAAACCAGGCGGCGCTGACGCAGTCGCAGTGCCTGGCAGCCGCCCAGAGCGCCCTGAGGGCGGCCACGGCCATCACCCAGACCTGGGACCCGGTGTCGATCGTCCCGGACGCCTCGCTGGAGCTGGGGGACCTCCTCACCATGAACGCGGAGGGCGCCGCGAGCACGCAGGTGGTTGCCGGGTTCACCCTGCCGCTAAGGGAGACTGGGGACATGTCGTTGAGCCTGCGCGCGTACGCACCGGTGGCGACCTCGTGAGCACCAGGCTGGCGCACCAGACGCAGAAGACCGCCGGGATCGGCAACGGGATGCGCACCGCCACCATCGCGGCGGTTTCCGGCAGCGTCGTCACCCTGTCGGTGAGCGGCGGCCTGTTCTCCTCGGGAGTGGGGGTGGTCGGCTCATACATTCCGGCCGTCGGCGACACGGTTGCGGTGTTCCGACAGGATTCGTCGTGGCTGGTACTGGGCGTGATCGGGACCAGCTTGGGTCCGCAGCCGCGCGCCACGCAAACCGGCACCGAGTCTGTCTCCTTCACCACCCTCGCGTCGTTTGTGCTGCCGGTCGTGTTTCCGATCCCGTTCGCGGTGCAGCCGGTGGTGTTGTGTGACATCGCGAACCAGGCTGGGGCCGCGAACCGGTGGATCGTGCAAGGAACGGTTCCTACTACGGTTGGCTTCTCCATCTGGGCGCGAGCCTCTGACGGCGTAGCCGGTTCGTGGGTGGGCATCCCTGTTGACTGGGTCGCTACGGCCCGTGCATGAGAAAGGAAAATGCCATGCCCAGCATTCAAATCCATATTCAGGCCGCTGACCCCAATGCGGGCGACGTCGAGTTCAAGATCGACTATCCCCTCTTGACTGCCGCCTCCATGCCACAACCCACGGACGCCCAGATGGTCGACCTAGGTCAGAGGATCGTCGCTAGCGACTACATCCAGAATCAGCCCTGGGGCGCCACGGCGGCGCTGGACTGGATCAGCGCCCCGGCCTCCGACCGGGGCATCTACCCGACCCCGTAGGGCAGTAGTTCCGCCGGAACAGGAGAGGAGGGTCCGACATGGTGACCACCGGCTTTACCGACACGTTCAATCGGACCGTCGTCAACGGTCTCGGCACTGCGGATTCAGGCCAGTCGTATGCGCTGGTGGCCCCGTCCACCATGTACAACGTGGCGCCCGTCACGGCCACCCTCGCGCCCAACGGCTCGGGCGACAAGTTCGCGTTCATCAACATCCGGACGCAGAGCCTCGACATCTCCGGTCAGGTGGCGCTGTCGGCGATACCGGCGACCAACCTCATGACCGTCGGTTTCGTCGCGAAGCTGGTCGACGCGGCCAACTACTTCGTCGGGTCGATGATGGTCGCCACCGGCGGGGCGGTCTCGTTGCGCTTCTCGAAGGTGGTCGGCGGCGGTCTGGTCACGATCGCCACCGTCGCGACCGGGCTGACGTACGTGGCGAACACCTTCTACAACCTGCGGTATTCGATCGCGTGGAGTCGCGTGCTCCAGACGAACGTCATGACGTCGAAGCTGTGGGCTGTAGGCGCGGCCGAGCCGGGCGGGTGGATGGCGTCCGCCACCGATGCCAGCTTCACCGACTACACCTCAGGTACCAGCATCGGCATCCACGCCCGCGACGAGTCGACCGTGGCGGGGACGATCGTCGCCTCGTATCGGGGCCTCGCATCCAACTCGGACCATCTGCCGATGCCTGGCACGGCGGACCCGATGTGCTACGACCCGGCCGTGGCGTACCCGCGTCAGACCGCGCTGGAGTCGCTGGCGGATGCGGCCGACGCAGCGATGACGGCGATCGACCCGCTGACGTCGCTTGCCGCACTCTTCCCGCGCGTGCGGGTCAGCAATAGCAGCGTGGCGATCAATACGGCCACATTCAGCGGCAGGCTCGTATTCAACGCTACCGAGTTCAACATCGGCACCGACACCAACCTCGGTTACGACAACTCCGCGCTGTATCTCCCCATCGGGATATGGCTTATCGCCTTCGAGATTCGGATGGCGGAGGCGGCGACAAACTTTTTCACGCTGCTGCCGTTCGGCGGAGGCCCTACCGTCGGCGAGCCGATCACGAACTTCCGTTCCAATGCGGCCCAGTCCAACGATGAGGGCGTCGGCGGGTGCGGGCACTACTCTGCGCTCACCTATTCCACTGATCCGACGACGCCGGTCAAGTACAGCATCACGCTTTCTCCGAACAATCCCGCCACAACGTACACGATCCAGTACATGGCCCTTTCCGCCATCAAGGTCTCGGACTATTTCACATGAGCGGAAACACTCCAGTCCAGGGTTATCCGTACCCTCTCACGACCGATTTCGCGGACGTGCAGGACTCCTTCCGGCTGGCCATGGCGATCGACGAGGACGTGCGCGCCGAGCAGGCGCCGTTCAGGGCCTTCCTGGGGCGGCCGTCGTTCATCGCCCGGCAGACGGTCACCGGCAGCGGGTTCATCGCGGGATCGCAGGGCATGACGTTCGGTGCGATCGACTGGGACAACACGGGCGGTCTCGTGGTCGGAGGGAGCACCTGGACCCAGCCGAACAGTCAGCAGCCGTCATGGTGGTTGTTCGGGGCGACAGTGTTGGTCAGCATCGTGTCGGGCACTCCCGTTGTCGGCGACCTGTGCATGGGGAAGATCACCGTGACCACAACCGATCAGGTCACGAACGTCTCGACCACGACGAACGCCTATCAGCGCAATGACGACTCGAACACCAACGGTGAGTGGATAAACCTCTTCACCATGGTTCCCATCTTTCACGGTGTGGCCAGCTGCACGCTCATACTCAACGGAAGTACCCAGAAAGCGGTCCTGGCCGGTTCGCGTTTCTGGGGGATGAACCTGGGGCCGGTGACCTGATATGACGATGCGTAAGACGCCGTACGAGCGGATTCGCTACCCGTGGACGGATGATGTCGTCGCGGCTACCGATGTGCAGGCGATGGCGCAGGACATCGATCAGGCGCTGGTCGCCACTGAGACGCTGGGTGCCAACTTCTCGCGGTTCGCCTCGGTGGCGGTCACGCGGGCAGCGGTGCAGAGCATCCCGAAGGCCGCCCTGACCGCGATCAGTTTCGACACGGCGGTGCTGAACAATGGGGCTAACAGTCCCCTGGCCAATGGGGCTTGGTTCAGCGCGGGAAGCCCGACGCGGCTGACCGCCCCCGTTCCGTGTGTGGTGCTGGCGTCCGGGGCGGGCGGGATTAACATCGGTACCGCGCTGGGGGTGAATGGGGCGATTCAGGTCACGATCGCCCTGAACGGCGCTTCGGGCGGCTCGGGTGTGCAGGGCGAGAAGTGGGCTCCGGGGAGCACGACAACGGGTCAGCAGTGGACGTCGGCGCTCTCGATGTGGAAGCTCGTGGCGGGTGACTTCCTGGAGCTGAAGATGTTCTGGACGGGCACTCCGGCCGGGCCGTTCAATACGGATACCGTGAGTCCGCCGACGCTCAGCCTGATGATGGTCGCGCTGCCTGCCGTTTCCTGATTCGACAGACCATTGTGAAATGATGGTCTGTCGGGGGCTGGGAGAACGGGGCGAGATGAACTTATTGAACGCGCAAAGCCTGCCCTGGTATTTGATTGGGGTTCTGGTATCTGCTCTCCTCACGGTGTTTTATTCCTTGCTGAGGGGAAAGATTCTTTCGAGTCGGGTATCTGACAGACTGTTGCAGAGCGCCGAGAAGCGGGCCGAGATCGCCGAGACCGGGGCACTGGCGAACACCGAGAGTGTTCGATCGCTGGTGGATTCGGTGGGCAAGCTTATGGTGCTCGCGGAGAACCAGGACAAGGTCCTGAAGGCCCTGCATCAGCGCGGTGGCCGAGGGGATACTAGAGGCCGGGGTGGTACCTCGTGATGTGGCTTCCGTGGCGCAAGAGGGTCCAGCAGTCGCAGGATGCCGTGCGCCAGGCCGAGCGGCTGCGCGACGCCGCCCAGGAGCAGCGCCGCCGGGCCGAGCAGCTTGCCCCGCGCGTGGACGCCGTGACGGCCTCCTTGCAAAAGCTGCGTACTGACAACCACTTCGGTCCGATGATCGAGGCGATATTAGGAGGCCGCGAGTGACGCCCCAGATGCTCGGCACCGTCGGCGTCTTCCTGTCGGCTGCCCTCTCGACTGCCGGGTTTGCCATCTTCGCCACCACGGCCCGCTTCTGGCATTCGCGGGGAGGCTGGCACGTCTTCTGGTTCATGCTGATCCTCGCGTGGGTGCTTGATCTCGCGGTGATCCGGACCCTGTTCGGGGATGTTCCCTGGTTCGCCTGGCTGCGGGCGGGCACGTTCGCCGTGGGGATGCCGCTGGTGCTCGGATGGCGTTCCTGGATCATTTTCGATCTTCAATTCCTGCGCAGGCACCGGCAGGTCGGGGCGTACCGTGAAGCAGACGGCCGCCCGGCTGGCAGGGAGAAGACGACACTGTGACGATCTACGGCTGGGACGCGAGCCACTACGACGCGGTACCGGACGGCGCCCGCGTCGTTTCCGAGGGCTACGCGTTCATGACTCACAAGGCGGGCGGGGACGTCAACGATGCTGAGCTCGCCGCCTGGTGGCAGGCGATGCGGCAGCAGCGCGGCCGGATCCTGCTGGGGGCGTACTGGATCCTGCGGAACACGGACGGCTCGAACGCGGCGGACGCCTTCCTGGCCCGGCTCGACTCCCAGTGTTCCGGCTGGCGTGACGGGCCGTTCATCCTGCAACTCGACTGCGAGCCGTGGAACGACGGGGCGACGCCCGCGCCGACCAAGGCGCAGATCAAGGAGTGCGCTGACCGGCTGCGGGCGAAGATGCCGAAGCTCATGCCGGTCGTGTACGCGCCGAAGTGGGCGTACGGCGACGCCCTGAGCGGTCTCGGCTATCCGCTGTGGGCGTCCTCGTACGTCTCGGGCAGCGGCGTGGCCAGCGTCCTGTACCCGGGGGACGGTTCGTCGCGCTGGGGCGCGTACAGCGGGCAGACGCCTGCGATCCTGCAATTCACCAGCTCGGCGACGATCGCCGGGCAGACCACGTGCGACGCCAACGCCTACCGGGGCACGCTGGCGCAGTTGACCGCCCTGCTGGCCCCGGGATGGGAAGAGGACATGTCGGCTGTCGATGACCTGCTGAACGCGGACGAGATCACCAACGACATCAACCCGGGCACGCCGGGAACGCCGGGTTACAACGAGAACATGACTGTTGGCTGGGCGCTGCGGTACGCCTCCCGCGCGACTCTGGCCCTCGACGAGACCCGGGCGCTGCGCAAGGACGTCGCGGCACTGGGGACCTCCCTCATGGCGTCGATCACCGCTCTTGCGGCCAAGGACGTCGTGGACGAGGCGGCCCTTGCTGCTGAGCTGGCACCGGCGGTGGCCCTGCTGGTCATCGCCGGTCTGCCGCAAGGCTCGGACCAGATCACCCAGGACGAGGTGACGGCGGCGGTGAAGGCCACGTTTGCCGCCGCGTTCAACCCGGCCGGGGGGCAGGCGTGAATCCGTTCAGGCGCTACCCGCTTACCACGCTGATCACGTGGGGCGGCACTGTGCTGGCTGTGCTGGTCGTGCTTCAGGCCAGCGGTGTGCTCACGGGCATGGTCGCGCACTGGGTGGATGTCGCCGCCGGTGTGCTCCAGGTTGTGCTGACGGCGTACGCGAGGACGCACGTCACGCCGGTCGTCGCCCCGAAGGACGATCTCGGTCGCGCGCTCGTACCGGAGGAGATCATGCCGGGCCGGGGCATCTCGAAGCCGGGACCGTTCTAAGCTGATCAGAAGATGCCACCGGTAATCGCCCAGAACGCCGGTGGCATCTTCTGATCGAAACGAGGGGCAATGGCCGGACGTACCCCGACGAGCGTGACCAGCGTGGCCCGTACCGCGCTGACCGCCTTCCCGGCGCCCTCGGTGGCCGGGGACGTGACCAACGGCAACGTCAGCCCGAACGACGGGGCGACGATGCTGGCCGTGCTGTCCGGCGATGCCAGCACGCACGGGCTGACCGTGACGGTGGTGTCCGGGGTGGACGGGCTGACGGCCGGACCGCGCTCGTACACAGTGCCGGTGGCGGCGTCCGGCACCCAGATCGTGGGGCCGTTCCCGATCCAGTTCTACGGTTCGCAGCTGCTGTGGAACGTCGACTCCGCGCAGGTCAAGGTTGCGGCGTATTCGCTGCTGGGCCCGTAACTCCCGCATCGTTTTGGATCTTGCTCTTCTTCCGCTTGACGCTGAAGGACCGCTGAAGCGGAAGCGCCGCCCGGCGCATCTCGTTGAGCGCCCGCCGCTCGGCGGCCCGGCGCTGAGTCCGGTCTCCCCGGCTGCTCACTCCCGGCCCAGACCGAGAGGCGGCACAAGCTCATCCCTGGCCCAGGCCAAAAGGCGGATCACGGTGTCGCGCGGCGTGGCGCCGTCCCACTTCGGCGCGTGCTCCAGCTCGGGCACCTCAGCGAAGTCATCCCAATGCGAGAGCTTGTAGTGGTAGGTGATCGCCCCGGCGGGAGTGTCGATCCCCACAATGAAGTAGCCGCCCTCGAACATGGGCCCGTCGTCGGGGTGGTGGGCCCTGGACCGCCAGGAAATGTCCGCCCGCTCGGCCATCAGTGCTGCGGTCAGCGCGCGGCGGTGGTCGTACAGCTCCTCCATCGTGTGGAAGCCGTCGGTGAGCTGGCTCGGGTGGCCTTCCATCATCGGCCCGTCGTAGTGGGTCTCGTCGCTCACGCCTGCGGTCCGTCCTGGATGGGGAACGTCGGCAGGTCGACGGTGGTCATCGCCGGGGAAGTGACGACGGTGGCCGGGCGGGCGATCGGGCCGGGCCTGCCGGTGTCGCTACGGATGGCCGCCCGGACCACCCAGTCTTTCGCCTCAACGAGCGTGTTCAGCGCGGTGGTGAGCTCGGCGGAGTCGGCGGGGATGCGCTCTAGCAGGTCGATGGCGGTCTGATAGAGGGGCCGGGATGCGGTCTGGAGGCCGGTGGGCAGGTGGGTGAACGCCAGCCAGGCCATCGCGGTCTGGACGCCGGGATGCCTGCCGTCGGTGATCTTCGCGGTGAATTCGGGCGAGCCGTACTTCGGGGTGGTCATGGTGTCTCCTCCGGGTCGTTTTCGATCTTGTAGTTGAGGGTGTAGCCGGTGACCGTCTCGACCAGGTTGAGGTCGTCGGCCCACCGATAGCCGCCCTCCTCGGTCAGGTGCCACCAGCCGTAGCCGTTCACGGTGTGGATCTTCGCCGGGACCTCGCGCGGGTCGACTCCGGCCCGGCGCTCGATCACCCAGCCCACGGCAATGCACTGGGCGGCGTCAGAAAGTGTCAGATCGTGGCAGGTGCGGCAGAGCATGAGCAGGTTCCGGGGGTCGTTCGACACGTCGGAACCTGCCCGGTGCACGCCGCCGGAGCCGCGCGTCATCCGGTGATGCGGATCCAGGGTGGTGAACGCATGGCAGCCCTCGCACATCCCGTATGAGCGGGCCTGCGCGAGGGCTTTGGCGATTTCGAAGCTCATGGCCGTGAGATGACCGGGCAGTCGTGACCCCCGCCGATTCCGACAAATGCGCAGAGCGCGCAAGTCTCCTCGCCGCCGCCCTCGGTGCACTCGTCGGGCTCGGGAGCGTGCCGGGCGTCGATCACCTCGCGGTAGCCCTGCCTGCTGGGCGGGTAGCCCATGCCGTCGTCGCGGACGACGATGGCGTACGGGTCGCGGCCCGCCTTCTTGACCATCCGGCGCCGCTGCCGGGGAGTCATGTGAGGCCCGACCCGTGCGATACGGGTAGCTGTGTCCATCCTGCTCATCTCCTCCTTGTATGCCACAAGCATACACGAGTGGCGACGTCAACAGGGGCAGTGCTTGGTCTTGCTGTGCTGCGGGTTCGGCCAGTGGCCGGTGGCCCGCTTCTCCAGGTTCGCGCAGTGCCCCTTGACCTGCTTGGGGTTGACGTACTTGCCCAGATGGGTCAGGCATCGGCAGAACGCGCACGGCTCCGCCCACCGGATCTTCGCCGCCCCCTCGCCCGCCGTCCAGTAGGCGTCCAGCCGCTCCTCCCCCGCCGCGCCCTTGGGGGTGACGGCGAAGGAGGAGCGGACGGCGTAACCGAGGTCACGGGCGAGCTGCACAAGCTGCATGGACACAGAGTAGGCCCGTCAGCGACGCAGCCAGCGGCGGTGGCAGTGGCGAAGTCGCGGCGGCTCCCGCAGCTCCCACCAGGGATGCGTGTATTCCCAGCCGCGAGACTGGACCACCACGCGGTCACCCCGTACGGCGATCACCACCCCATGACGCCAGTAGGTTCGGGTCAGGGGTGGCGGGTAGCCCATGCGCACTTCGTAGGCGGCGATGACCCGGTCGCCGACGTGCCACCGTCGGACGGGGGCACGTCGGCGGGACATCAGAGGCCCGCAGCCTCTACGCCGTAGACGGCCTGGTCGTGCGTGAAGCCTTCTCCCGAATTCGACTCCAGCTGCTCGATCAGGCCCTTACGGGAGAACGACTGCGAAGCCAGGTAGCTCTTGGCCGACCGGGCGGCCTGCGCGTTCCAGTCGACATGCAGGGAGTCGACGGCAGCGGTCGCGGCCTTGACTTCGTAGCCGTCGCCGTAGTCCGAGGTCAGCTGCTCGATCAGGCCCCTGCGGGAGAATCCCTGCGAGGCCAGGTAGTCGCGCGCCGACTCGGTGGCGTTGAGCTGTTCCGCGCTGATCGGCTTGGTGGGCTTGACCGGGGCGGGCTTGGGGACGGCCTTGGTCGACGCCGTGGCGGCCGGGACCGTCCCGCTCTGGTCGACGGCGCGGTCCGCCTTGGTGGGTGTGCCGCAGGCCAGCAGCGCGGCCACGGTTGCTGCGGCGAGTGAGAAGTGGAGCCTGTTCATGTGTTCTCCTCCTGGTGTTTTCCTGACCGGGTCCGGTCAGATGATGCGGGCCTGGACGACCACTGGCACGGTGAGGATGTCGACGTGCGCGCCAGCGGTTGCGTAGCCGTGGAGCTGCACGCCAACGGTCTCACCATTCATGATCAAAAACGATTGCCGAAGGCCGGTGGCCGTCTCGACTGTCACCGCCACCTGTCCCGCCGGGCGGGCGGGCGGAGCGACCTGGCGTGCCGGACCGGCCGCCGTGCGGCGCCGCGACAGGCGATGCCGCACGGAACGGGCCGGGCTCATTCGCAGGACTCCTGACCAGCCGCGTGGACGATAAAGCAGAGGTCGCAGCGGTCCTTCGCGGTCTTCCCGCGCGGCATCACCTTGTCCGCCGGAGTGACCTCCGAAAGGGTCGCCCTGGGCTCTGTCTGCGCGGCGTCCCCGCAGCACTCCTCGACGGTCAGGACGTCATCCGGCGGGGCGTAGAAGACCTGGGCGCCCGCCTCGAACAACTCGCCGCAGCCTCCGCACCGTCCGGCGAAGCGGGCAGCGAAGCCGATGCTCACTTGTCCTCCTCGGCCACTTTGGGCAGAGGAAAGCCGTGACGCGGGAATTCCGAGATGCCGACCTCGCGGGCGGCGTCGTTGACCATGACCCGGACGTCTGCCGGGGTGAAGTGGCGCCAGCACTCCTCGCCCTTATTCTCGTGCCGATGCCCGCTCGCGTCGTGGTTCATCCGGGCGCCGTCGACCCAGCCGTCCAGGGTGGTGAGCATGGCGTAGAGCGCCAGACTCATGGCCGCCGGGTCACCCGTCGTGCTGGCCTGGATCTTCTGCTGCCGGGCGGTATCCGCGTCGGAGGCGGCATCGATGATGTTCGCGGCGTTGGCGTTGAAGACCAGCGCGTGCAGCTCGTGGACGGCGCGTCCGGCGGCCCACGCGTAGGTCTGGAATTCCAGATCACGATCCGGTTTGGCCGACGACTCCAGGTTGCGTTTCGCTTCGCATTCGACCTGATCGGCGGTGGCCCGCATCCTCGCCACCAGTGCGTCAATCGAGCGTTGGAGCCGCGTGCGTGCCGCCGCCTCCCAGTCCCTTTCTGTCATGCCGTCCTCCTCCTTCATGATCAAAAACGATTCCGTGACCCTGACCGGGCTTGAACCGGCGACCTCTTCCCGCCTTGCCTGACGGGTGACCGCTAAGCGCGGTGCGCTCTTCCAGCTGAGCTACAGGGCCAAACCCCGGTGCGCGGAGCCCGCCGGGCCGGGCCGCAGACCGGGAACCGCCGCAGCTGAAGCGGCCCCCGGACTCCGCAAGATCAGGACTTGCCGGACTCCAGCATCGCGACGAAGCCGTTAGCCAGAGCAGCTATGCGCTCTACGCCGTCATCGGTGGTGGTGACCATCACGTACGGGTTTCCCTGGGTCACTTCGATGAACGGCAGTTCCTCGCCCGTGGACACGTCCAGGCCCGCGCTGCCCACGGGCAGCGAACCGGCCACGTCGAGAAGTTTCTTCAGGAACGCGGGCCGGATGGCCCGCACGCTCTGCACCTCGCCGGGGTAGTTCCGCTCGGCCCACGCAAGAGCGGCAGCCTCGTCGGTGACCTTGACGCTCTTGCGTCCGTCGGAACGGCTCACGGCCGCCAGCTTCGTGCCATCCGGCAGGAACGCGCCGACACGCTCCACGCGCCTTACGCCCATGTCGGCGGTGACCCTCGTCCGCAGCGCCTCGGCGGACGCCTTGAGCACCTTCAGGTAGGTCTCCAGGGCGGCCAGCTTCTCCGCGTCGGTCAGGCCGGGGGTGGTGTCGGTCATGCTGCTCTCCTCGATCGCTGTTTACAGACGAGTAGGGTGCGCGCGATTTCGGCTCGCGCGTTCTCTGCCGCGCGGCCTTTGCCGGGCGTCTTTGAGCTGGTGACCAGCCGATGCCCGCACGGGCATCCCCAGATCAGGTGCCCACCCGAGCGGACCAGCCGGAAACCGGCCCGCTCGAATGCCTGCCGCAGGGCCATTCCTGCTTGCATCACGCGGTCACAGGGTCTGGCGTGTCCTGCTTGGCCTGTTCCGCCGCTGCGTGGGCGGCCAGCTCGCGGGCCTCGTACAGCACCTGTTCCAGCGTCTCGGTGGCGGAGACCTTGATGTTGAGCAGCCCGCGCGCCTCGCCGAGCACCTTGAGCGCGGCGATCTCCTCGGGGGTGGCCTCCGGCGTCAGGGCGGTGTCCGCCAGACGCAGCGCCAGCACGAGGGTCGCCGTCTTGCCGGAGGCGCCCACACCCCGGTTGTGCAGGTCCTTGCTGGCCATCCAGTCGTAGGCGGCGCCCACCTTGTTCAGGTCGACCTGTGTCAGCTTTGCCTGATATTCGGCCACCTCGTCGTCGGTCCACGAGGCCTTGACCGGCTTGGCGGGCGGGGCGGCCGGGGCGGGCTCGCCTTCGTGGTTGACGCCGCGCCGGTGCTGGTCGAACGCCTGCTCCATGCGGGGCCGGGCGTTGGCCCACTCGTCATGGTTCGCGGCGACCGCCGCCGCGCCGTCGTCGTCTTCCTTGTCGGGGAAGGTGTTGGTGACGGCCATCTGCGCGTAGCGCCGGGCGTAGGTGATCGCCGAGCCGAGCTGTTGCGGCTTGGTCCGCATCGGGTCCGGCAGCGGCCACCAGCCCTTCCGCTCCTCGCCGCCCTCGTGCAGGAGGCTGTATTCGAGGCCGAACCCGCCGCCGTCGCCAACCGTCGGCCACGACGTGAATGCCAGTCCGTGCTGTCCGAGGCAGGTACTGACTGCCTCGACGACCTGGGCCAGGTCGGCATACCCGTACGAGTAGTTGACGGGCCGCCCGTCGGCGCTTTCGCCTTTGACCTTTGCCGTCTCGTCTTTGCGGAGCCGGGGGAGTTCAGCTTGGAACGCTGCGAGGGCTGCGGCCAGGGATTCATGCTTCGGCATGGTGCGTACCTCCTTGATGGACTGTCTACGCACAGCATACACGAGGGCCGCCACCCGTCAAGCGCTGGTCGGCAACCGCTCAGGGTGGTAATCGGCGATGTGCCTCGGAAGGTCCTGGCTCAACGCCGAGCACAGCGGGCACTCGACCGTCTCCACGTCGATCGCTTCCCCCTGCGGCGCACCGCAGCGCGTCTTGCCGGTGCTGGCGTGGAAGCCATGCCCGGTCAGCTGCTCGAAACACCCGGGGCACGTCGAGCCGGAGAACGCCTCGCCATCCACGTCGGCCAGCGTGCTCGGCCGGTAGAGCGGATTCGGCGCGCCGTCACGCGTGCGCAGGAACGCCCGATGCTCCCGCTCCCAGGCCACCGTGCGGGGCGCCAGCGCCCCCCTGGAGCCCTCGGGAAGGTCGGCCCGTACCCGCGCCACCAGATCGGCCACGGCCGCCGGGAGGTCACTCAGGGCCAGCCGCGCCCCGGCATCGGACGGTCGCAGGCTGATAGGCATCGCCTCATCCTTCGGCACGCCAGCCTGCCCCGGCGCCCAGCCTGTTGCCCGCGCGGCGGCCTCCCGCGCCCGCACCATGTCCCGCACCAGCCGCCGAACGTGTGCGGGCATCATCCACTCGGTGTGCTCGGCGTAGTACTGCTTCACCGCTTCCAGGCAGTCCCTGAAAGACGCATCGGAGAGGACGGCCTGCCAGGCGATCACGTCGCCTTCGCCGATGGTCCGGCGGTCGAACGCGCTCATCGCGGACAGCAGATCGGCAGTCTCGGAAAGGTTCACAATCCCATCTCCCTGTACTTGGCGGCCAGGGCCTGTCCCTGGGCGATCCGCTGGTCGGTGGTGCTCGGCCTGTACTGCTGTGGCGCGCCAGATGTGGGCACCAGGGCATTGCCGGGGCGCCGGTGCCCTGCATCCTCGTAAGCCCTGCGCATCCAGTTGCGCCAAGTGGCGGGCCAGTCGTGTTTGGTTGCGCGCTGCCCTGAAGCCCCCCGCCAGTAGTCCATGAACTTCTCGTGCTCGCCCCACGCATCGAGAACGGAGCCCATTGCGTTGTCGTCCCACCACTTCTTCATCTCCCCGGAAGGCTTGAAGTCGTCGGGGATGCGGCACGCAAGCTTCGTGCGCGTAGACACCGAAGGTGTCTTGGTCTTCTCTTGGTTTTCTAGAGAGGAACGAGAGTCGGATTTTCCGACTCTCGGCTGAGCAGGGAAAAGGGTCTGTTCTTCCTGCTCAGCCCGAGAGTCGGGTTTTCCGAGGCTCGGGTTTTCCGCTCCTGGGTCCTTCAGGATGTAGTCAACGGTGGACCCGCCGGTCACTACGGGGGTCCGCTCGCGGTGGAGGTAACCGGCCTCCTCGAGGGCTTGGAGCATGGTCCGGACCGCATCCCGGCCCGACGGCCCGGCGTCGGCGATGATGCTCTCGGTGATCATGAAGTCTTCGCTATGGCTGGCCATCCAGGCGAGAAGACCACGCGCAGCCCAGGGCAACGCCTCGTCTCGCAGCCACGCATTCGAGATGATCGTGAAGTTGTCCGTCGGCAGAGTGCCGCGCCTGACCCTGGTCACGCCATCGCCGCCCGAAGGCCCATGATGTGGTTGATCAGGAACCATGACGGCTCAAACCATTCAGACTTTTCGGGACGTTCGTACTCGAACAGCGCGTGTCGCCCCTTCTCCAACTCGTACGAGCCGTGTTCCCAGGCGAGAAGCGTCAGCGGGCCGTGCTCGCGCCGAAGGGAGCTGCGCCGCTGAGAAAAGTTCGCCGTGGTGCCGATCTTGATCATCCCGTCGCCGCGTTCCAGGTAGTACACGACGCATCCCCCGTGCGCAGGGTGCTGACGCTGGTTGGCGTACGGAATCCGGAGGGACGGCAACCAGCTGGGCTCGATGAGCCTGCGGTCGTAGCCGGGCGTGATTGCAAACTTCAACACGGCGCCTCTTCAGATAGGGCACCCTGCGGAGTTGCCGCGCCTGTATAGCGTCGGTAGACTCCGGGGTGACGGTTTGGAGCATTGCAGCGCCTCGGGTTCGTACCCCGGGGCGTTGTCTCTTTCTACACCCGTCAGGCTGCGGGCGACAGTTCCGCCTCGGGGTGCTCGTACCAGATCCGCTGCGTACGGTTGGCGAACTGTTCCCTGATCGTCGAGGCGTACCAGAGCGGTTCCTTGATTTCCGGGAAGTCGACCGGGGGCAGGTGGTCGCGCTGCTTCCACTGCTGCGGCGTGAACCGCTCGACGCGCATGTGCCGGGCGATGCCAGCCAGGTCGACGATCAGCCGGGTCCGTTCCCGCTCGCGCAGGTTTTCGTCGGGACTGGCGGCGATGAGGGCCCGCAGCCGCTGGACCTCATCCTTCAACCGGCCGATCTCCTGGTTTGCCTCCTGCCACATCAGCTTGTAGCTGGTCATATTTGTCCTCACCTATGCGCCGGGTGTTCGTCAGCCCTCAGCTTACAGGAATTGACCTCACAGAATCTACGGCCGCCCTTGCTGGCACGCCCTCTGTAATGTCCGGGTTGACAGCGGGAGGCGCGGATGTGCATGATGGAGTCGTTCACAACCCCCGAGGAGGGACCGAAGATGCTCAACCCGGTCGTACTGTCGCTCCCGACGGCTCTGGCGATCCTCTTCGCCCTGGCCGTCGCAGCATGGGCCTACCGGCGCTGGCTGGAAGCCGCCGCCCCCTGGGCGCCTCCGGCTCCCGGCCGCCACCGCATGACCCCCGCCATCGCCGCCGACCCCAACCGGCGCGACTGGGCGGCCATCGCCGCCGAGCGGATCAACGAGGCCGAACGTCGCCCGACCCTTGTCGTCATTCCGGGTGTCGCCGACTGGCACCAGCCGCTCACGGACTTCGAGCGCCACGCGGGCGTGATCGAAATCGCCGGACCCGACGACACGCGCGAGCTGGCGGCCGTCCGGTGATCAGCGCCGAGCGCACGATCCGCACCGAATCGGTCCGCATTCCACGCCTTCGCGACAGCAACGGCAGCTGCGCCGCCCTCGCCGCCAGCATCAGCGCGCAGGGCCTGCACCGCCCCATCACCGTCTGGCGAAACAACACCCTCATCTCCGGCGGGCGCCGACTGTTCGCGCACCGCCTGATAGATGCCCCGCGCATCCAGGCCGTCTTCGTGGACACCATCGAGGACGCTGCCAAGCGCCTGCTCGACGACAGCCAGGACGACGACCTTGCCCTGCCGTGGAAGTGGAGCGAGGTATGCCGCCTGTGGGAGGTGCTGCGCCGCCTCGACGCACCCGCCGCCACCAAGCGCGCCGATGAGGCCCGTCGTCGCGGTGTCGAGCTGCGCAAGCAGACACAGGCCGGGAAGCGCAAGCCGGGCCGCTCACACAACCGCACCGACGACTATGTCCTGAGCGTCATCTGCGAGCCGTTCGGCGTCTCTGCCGCCACCGCCCGCCGTATCGAGGTCGTCTACCACACCGGGTACGGCGTCATGGAAGCCCCGGACGACAAGCGTGAGCTGGCCCGCGAGCTCATGCAGGCCATCGACGAGAGCGGCAACGTCTGGGCCAACTACCAGCGGCTGATGGGCGTCCGTAACACGGTGATCCGCCCGCGCCCTGTCGAGACGGTCGAGTCGGCCCCGGCCGCGCGTCAGCAGGTCGCATGGAAAAAGTCCCTGCCGCAGATGGAGGGGCTGGTCGCCGGGCTCGTCGAGCTCGGCCCGCCGAACGCCGACCTGTCCTGGGATCAGGTCGGGCCGGTCCGTACCAGGCTCATGGCCGTACGCCGTGAGCTGGAAAAGATCATCAATCAAATGAGGGAGATCAGCCAGTGAGCAACCCGAAGCCGGTCGAGCGCGTCACGTACAAGATGGTCGAGCGCAAGGTAGGGGACCTCTGGGTCGACCCCGGCGTGCAGCGCAGCCTTCGCAAGGCCCGCGTGACCGCGATCGCCGCCAACTTCAAGCCGGACGCCGTCGGCGTCCTGACCACCTCCTTCCGCTCACCCAAGCGCATCCACATCATCGACGGCCAGCACCGTTACCGCGCCGCCGAAGCTGCCGCCTACACCGGCGTCATCCAGACTATGGAATACCAGGGGCTGACCGTCCCGCAGGAGGCGGCTCTGTTTCGGCTGCTCAACGCCACCGAAAAGGTCTCCCGGATCGACCAGTTCCTGATTGCCTGCGTCGAGGAGGACCCCAGCGCGGTCCGGCTGGCCAGCTTCCTCGCCGACCACGGCTGGTCGGTCGGCGGGTCCGGCGTCGAGGCGCGACTGTCGGCCATCGGAAGCCTGGAGCGCGTCTACGCCCTCTCTCCCGAGGCCGCTGACGCCACCCTTGCCGTGCTCACCAAGGCGTACGGTCACCGCCCCGCCGCCGTACAGGGCTCCATGATCGAAGGTCTGGGCCGGATGCTTGCCCGCTACCCCACCGCCGACCTGACCGACCTGGCCGAGCGGCTGGCGAAGGTCCCCGGCGGCCCGGACGGGCTGGTCGGCAACGCCCGGGGGCAGAGCCTCACCCGTACGGGCAACCTGTCCACCCAGGTCGCCCGGGTCATCACCAACCTGTACAACCAGCGTCGTCGCACCACCGCTCTGCCCGAGTGGTCGTAGCCGCCGCGCCTTCCGGCCCGCCGTTCCTCACCGAGCGGCGGGCTGCCGCGCTGCACGTCCGAGGGGGGCCTCATGCCTCGACAGTTCGGCAAGGTGGACAGCTCCACATCGTGGGGCAAGTGCACCAAGTGCACCCATCGCCACGAATCGCATGTGCCTTGTCCGCCGACGAATGTTTGGCTTGTCCGGAACTTCCCCGCAGGGCGCCCCGGTGTCGTCTGGCTGAAGCGGCCGATGCCCGACGGTCAGTGGCCTGTCGACCAGCGGCTCCCCCGCGACGACTCGTTCTCCTGGTGGGTGCGCTCTGCCTGCGGGCACCAGGCCGGAGCGAAACAGTGGGCGTTCTGCGAGGAGCGCTACGCCGACATGTACGAGTGGATCTTCCGGGCCGACCCGTGCCGGTATACCCGCTGCCCCCATTCCATGATCGAAAACGAGAAGAGGATGAGTCGAGGATGACGACCGGATCGCAGCGGCCTGGCGTGAAGCACTTCAGCTTCACCGAGCCCGGGGCCACGCGCTTCTACGGCCGCGACTACAGCCACCACGAACTGGCCCAGACCCGGCCCGGCGCCCGCCGGTGCGGGATCTGCGACCGGTGGATCGTGCGCGGCATGGGGCGCTGGTGGGCCCGTGGCTAACTGGGCGTGGCCGCACACACCGGCCAGCTACTGCGCCCGCATCGTGCTCACCGGCGGCCCGTTCGATGGCGAAGAGGTCGCCTTCGCGCCCCCCGACCTGGCCGTCCCCGTGCAGATCGTCTGGTCCGGCTGGTTCCCGTGGGGATTCGACGCCTGGCTGTACGAGTGGCACGGTGAGACGACCGTGGACCGGGGCCGCACTGACGCCCTCATCTTCCGGCCTACCGGCCGCCGCCTGGACCCGGACGAGATCCCCCCGCTGATCGCCGAGGATGTCGAGGTGTGGGCCGACGGCGCCGCGATGATCGCCTCCGCTTTCGATGTTCCCGCCGAGCTGATCTGGCCCGGCCTGTGAAAATCTGGGCGTTGTGGTCGTCGCGGGTCGACCCGTACAGCAATCACGAGCTGATGCAGCTGTTCACCTCGCAAGAGGTCGCCGAGCAGGTCCGGGCCGAGCTGGTAGGCAAGCTCATGTATCCGACGCTCGGCTATCTGATCTGGCAGGACGACGAGGACTTTCCCGACCTGTACGTGCGCCCGGTCGAGCTGCACTGACGCAAGATCGAAAACCAGATGGAGGAGACGAAATGACGAAGCCCGCCCCCCGGCCGAAGCACAACCCGGACAACAAGCGGCGCGCCGACGGCACCCTGCTGGGCGGCAAGGCCGCGCAGCAGCGCAGCAAGGCGTACAAGGCGAGCGGCAAGCTGCCCACCCGCAACATGGAAATCGGGCGCGGCTCCGGGAACCTGGCAGCCAAGCGCATGTGGGGCTGGCTGTTCGGCAAGGACGACGACAAGTAGGGGCCGCGCCGACGGCTCCCGTAGGCTGGGCGGCGTAGGAGGAGACCAATGACACGCCGCCCCAGCCGCAGTAACGACCACACCCGCGCACCCGAGGTGCTCAACGCCTTGGAGCGCCGCAAGATCGATCTCGATCCGCTGCTCGACGCCTGGGAGCAGCAGCCCAGCGAGACCCCACGCAACTACGGCCTGTTCACGATGTACCGCGACCACGGCCGCATCCGGACCGTTGCGCACATCGCCACCATGTCGCCCATCAGCTTCGCAGCGACCGCCCGGGTCGCGCGCTTCAACCGCTGGGTGGAGCGCGCTGGCCTCTGGGACGCCGAACAGGACCGCATCACCGCCATCCGGCTCCAGGACGCCCGCGAGGAGATGGCCCGCAGGCACTCCAAGGCCGCCGGGAAGCTCATGGAAAAGGCGCTAGAACGCCTCAAGACGCTCGACGCTGACAGCATCAGCCCCCACGCCCTCGTGCTGATGCTCGACACTGCCGCCCGCATCGAACGTGCCGCGCTGGGCCTGGAGACCCTGAACAAGGGCGCCACGTCCGCGCAGACCTCCGTCACCGTGGCCGCCACCACGCAGACCGACGCGGCCGGGAATCCCGAAATGCGTGTTGAGGTCGGCGTGCAGCACGACCGGATCATGGCGACCCTCGATCAGATGGTCCAGCGCATGAGTCCGGAGCAGATCACCGCCGGGTACCAGGAGCTGACCGCGAGCGCGGAGGAGGCGACTCGCGAGCTGGACGCCGCCCTTCCTGCACCTCCTCCGCAGTGAGGGCGAGCGCGGCCGGAGGATGCCCAGAGGCCGGGCGGAAGCTGGGCATCCTCCGGGCACCGCGTCCATGCGAACGGGTCGGCCTGCACAACTGCGGACCGCTGGGACGCTGGGCGAATCACGACGCCGCCCACGATCCGTGCATGTCGTGCGGGGAGGATCGGATCGGCCCGGCGCCGGAGCAGTGCCGCCAACCGGCAGGTCACGCATCATCTCCAGATCGTTTTCGATCATGAGCCTGTCTGCCGCCCAGAAGCTGGCCCTGCTACCGGCCGCCCTGCGCCGCCGCTGGCTCGGCGAGCAGCGACGCGAAACCCTGGAGGAGATCCAGAAGGGCGCCTGGTGGTGGGTCGGGCGCCCGGAGCAGTTCCGGCCGCCCGGTGACTGGCTGGTCTGGCTGATCCGCTCCGGCCGTGGCTGGGGCAAGACCCGCACCGGCGCCGAAGACCTCCTCGACCGCGTGTTCCGCCACCCGGTCGACGCGTTCGGCCAGCGCACGGAATGGCTGGTGGTCGCCGAAACCCTCAACGACTGCCGCACCGCCTGCATCGAGGGCAACTCCGGCCTGCTGTCGGTGCTGCGCCGTCTCGGCATGGAGAATCACCGCGACTTCGAATACCGCAAAAGCCCCAAGCTGATGATCGAGTTCAAGTCTGGTCAGCTCATCTACTTCGAGGGCGCCGACAACGACGACGTGGGCCGTGGCTACAACGCCGCCGGGGCGTGGCTGGACGAGCTGGGAAAGTGGCGCTACACCTGGGGCGCCTGGTTCGAAGGCATCCTGCCGTCGATGCGCGCCCCGCTGATCGGCGACCGCCCCCGCGTCGTGGTGACCACCACCCCGAAGCCCATCAAGCTGCTGATCAAATGGCAGCACGAGACCGACGGCACGATCGTCATCACCACCGGTTCGATCTTCGACAACATCGCCAACCTCTCCCGTGAGGTCGTCGACGAACTGAAGAAGATCTACGAAGGCACCCGGGCCGGTCTCCAGGAGCTCTACGGCCTCCTGCTCGAAGACATCGAGGGCGCCTTGTGGAGCCGATCCATGATCGAAAACAATCGGATAAAGGCCGCTGACCTGCCCGAGCTCAAGCAGGTCGTCATCTCGATGGACCCCGGCGCCACCGGCGCAGGCGACGAAACCGGCCTGCTCGCCGCCGGACGCGGCTACAACGGCGACGACTACGTCCTAGCCGACTGGACCAAGAAGATCGTCGGGCACGCCGCCGCCCGCCGCGCCTGGGAGATGTTCCTCCGCTACGACGCCACCTGGCTCGTCATCGAAACGAACATGGGCAAGAAGTGGCTCATGCAGGTCGTCACCGACGCCTACGCCGAAATGCAGAAGGAGCACGCCCCCGGCTGCCCCGGCCCGGACAAGGACGACCCGGACGAGGGGTGCCAAGGCTGCCTGTT
>Ga0307509_10000713_pt1 | contig 56842 bp, 70 predicted proteins | sample 10_EM_MG_FD_202245 | JGI IMG/M metagenome (GOLD analysis project Ga0307509, IMG submission 202245) | Populus trichocarpa ectomycorrhiza microbial communities from riparian zone in the Pacific Northwest, United States - 10_EM | ecosystem: Host-associated > Plants > Roots > Unclassified | place...
AGGAGAGAATTCGCGGTCGAAAGGCTTCTGGGGGAGGTGGCAGGCGAACGGGTACTTCCGGCGCTGCAGGGGGGAGGGGTTTTGCGCTGGGGGTATGGTTGCTAGGCAAACTGCGCCAGGGTGCACCCGGTGCGTCCGGACGGAAAAAGGTAGCGCCCAGACGAAACGAGCCCGGGCGGAAGCACCCAGAACTGGAGTTTACGTTATAAGCGCCTGGAACGTCCGGGGGACGGGGCGAACAGGATGCAACAGGGCGCAGGGCAGTTTTTTTGCTGAAGTTGGTTTGGCTCCAGATGCATGGAATTTGAGTGGGCGTTGCCAGGCAACTCAGGACGCACAGGATGCAGGGGACGCAGATTCAACGTCACATGCGTCAGGACGCAATGGCGCCATATCGGACGCAGGGTAATTTTTTGCTGATGCGTACCCGAGTTTGTCCGATACTTCCGGCAGGATAATTCCTGATGGAGGGTAGACCTCGGACAGCCCTGAGCAGGACAGGGTACTCACACAAGGTTGGAGTAGTTGTGAATGTCAAAGACTTAAATCTGATATCTACTTAAGTTGAAGCGTTTGGCATTCTACTTCGATAACCAACTTTCCTCCAGAGAACTTATTGAGTGAAGCTTTCAGCTTCACTATATTAAGTTTTTCTGTTTTGATTCTTTGTGAATTATTTACTCTATCTTTATCTTCTACTTTGAGTCTTGGTACGGTCACAACCTTAGAGTTCACCTCTCTATTGGGTGCCCCGGTTACATCAGAAGATGAATGTAAGCAAGTCGTTACCTGTTGCATATTAACCTCTACTGGGTAGGATTGTTATACAAAACCATATTATCTCTGATTACCACTTGGTATAATATTTGAGCTAAGGTGATAGTCATTGTAGTTACCTATTTGTAGGGTTGTTACACCCTACTCCTCACAATTCTTTCTTCCCCCTCAGCTATGCACAACGGTACCAGGAGCCACACCCACTATTCCATCAGCAATAGTAAGGCTCAAGGTAGTTCCAATTGCAGCCATCTCAATGTCTATTTGTTCTGAATCCACGGTGGAATTATGGAGTCTCTTGAAACCATTATTAGAGGATAAAGTATAAAACAGATGCAACATTTTTGTTGATTCTGTCACTTGTGTTTGTGATAACATTACGAAGTTCACTTTACTAACTATCCCGACTTGGGTAACTATTCTTGAATGCTAAGTCATGCCGCGCCTCGCTGAGGGTGCCGCCTCGCTGAGTGGTCGGGCGGTTTAAGTGTTAACCCGTGTTTGGACTGCGCATCCCTCAACCGCAATCAGCAATGTTCATAAACCATCACTCGAGAGAAGATTTCTCCCGCACCGTTGGCTGCTTTGGCCTAAACCTATCTACAAATGCAGAGCGCTGATCGCTATGTTTTATACTACATTGCGCCCTGAGGTCTCTCCATAGTTTCGATATCTAGGAACTTCGTATTCTCCTAAATATTTGTAGGTGAATACAGAGCAAAATTTGCTTTCATTCCCGCAGCACCCAACCAGAAATCATAACTGGATTCCTTCGCGGGTTTCTTGCGACTGCGTAATCTAGTCCCAATACCCAATCTCTCGAGGTTTTTGCTTCCCCAACACATGATACAAAGAATGCGGGAAATAAATTCTCATTCCCTTTCTCAACTATTTAAAATCCCCAGGCCCAAACAGCAATACTAAAAAGGAAAAAAGTCTCCGCAGCAACGCAAGCGCCATTATCTGTAGGGTGCATCTGCCCTGATAACTGCCGCAAGTTCAGGTTCCCATCTTTTTCATCATGTTAGCACCGACGCATATTCTGGTGTGGAAGAGAGGGGGACGAACTTATCTCCGTTTGAGAGAAGCTTCTCCTTGTTGTAAAGTAATTCCTCTCGTGTCTCGGTAGCGTATTCCGCGTTAGGGGCTAAATATCATCAGTACTCCATTTCGCGAACCTGGGAAGTTTGAGATATACATTCAACGATAGCATCCACAGGGCAGGATTCTAGAAATATCAGCCGCCGCCACTAGCTAGACACCCGGACGAGGGCTTACCTTGACAAAATCCACAGTAGATACACTTCGTCATATCGATATCATATCTAGTAGTCCTCCGACTCCCATCCTCTCGCTCCTCCGCTTCAATCGTAATCGCCAATGCAGGGCATATAGCCTCGCAAAGCTTACAGGCAATGCAGCGCTCCTCACCAGATGGATATCTCCGCAATGCGTGCTCGCCACGGAAGCGTGGGGATATAGGTCCCTAGAACAAATTAGTTCGACCACCATCAACGCCAGCCCCACGCCGAGTAACACATATGACACACTTTTTCGAATGGATACATGATAGTATACCTATCCCCTAATCAGCCTCCCTATCTCCTCTCTAGAACAAAAGGGGACCTACGGTGCCCTAAAGAACTGTTCCAAAACAACATACATCCCGCGCACCATCTCCATCATGAGGAATATGCGTCCAGCTTTGTCAAGCGCGGACTCCCCCTCCTCCCAGCTTAGTGCACGATTGGTACGAAGTCCCGATGGTAGAGGCCCTCTTGGAGTAGCATGTCTCGCGATGTAGGAGGTGGAAAAGTGGTGGGCGGCTGGTATCGAAGCGGCGGGGTGAAAAAGGGTGTGCGGCGGCCTCGATGATGCTAGGAGCGTGCGGGTGGAGCGGCTCGAAATAAGTCTGAGAGAGCGGAGTGATGTCATCGTCGAAAGGTGCAGTGAGTCTGGAGTTTCGTGACAGAAGCAATTGCCTCAAAATGAGGACTGCCGGGGTGAGGATGATGGCGGGGTGAGGAGAGGAATTTGGATGTTAAATGCAAGTTCAGTTTCGGTGTGCCTTGACACCTTTTCCCTGGAATCAGCTCCTCTCTGATTGGCTGGAGAAAAAAGTGCCCCTCAACCCTCCTCTGGTACTGGACTGCAGGGGAATCGAAATTGACCTCCGAGAATTATACCCCTAAATAATATTTACAGTACGAGAATGCCGCAGGATATTTCGATGTATTTCTTAATTTTGCAACAGAAAACACTCCTAAAAAAAACAACTCTTTGCAAAAGTTTTGTTAAGACTTCAATGGAGAAAGTACCTGTAAGCCCTATCCTTTTATTGAGGTTTGGCTTTGTTTTGCCGTTGCAACGGAGTTTGTAGGCATCGTGGAAATCGTAGTCAATCTCCTTCCGTCTGCCCACTGTCCCTCATCTCTCTTCCATCAATCTTTTTCACCCCTCCAACGATCCACATCTCGGAACATTCATTCTATCACAATGTTCAGATCAGTCGCCATTCGTGCCTGTAGGGCATTCTCCACTGTCGCTGTCACCACTCGTATTTCCCCTCCCATTATCGCTCCGCCAATCCTAGCCCGGCAGTTTGCCCGTCCATCTACAGTTGCCAAGGCCATTCTCGGTGCACGATACTACTCCGCTCCCGCCTCTTTGTCGAAGCAGGAGGTCGAGTCTAGAATTATGGACTTGTTGAAGGATTTTGATAAGGTTTCTTCATTGTCTCTGCCTTTAAATTTATAGTCCAATGCTGATTTCTGGGACCCTAGGTCACCGATCGAACCAAGGTATATCTCACTTTGTAGCAGGGAAGAGACGATGATCTTCAATTGACATGCGATATAGGTAACTGGCACTTCGCACTTTGCCAATGATTTAGGACTGGATAGTCTTGATACAGTTGAGGTCGTAATGGCTATCGAGGAGGTTTGTCCTAACGTCTCTATACTTGGATAGCCGTTGATAGTATCAAAGGAATTCAGTATCGAGATTCCCGATAAGGAGGCGGATGCAATCCTGAGTGGTAAGTAGATTCACAATTTAAGAACGGGAGCTTATGCGGTACTGACTCCAACAGTTGAACATGCCGTGAACTACATCCTCGCTCAGCCTGACGGTTTGTGGACCTGCTCTCCCCTTAACTCGAGTCATCACTAACAGTAACGCCAATAGCTCACTAAATTACATGCATTGGTCTGTTTTGGCGGTAAAAAAAAAAAACTAGTCTTGTCGGCTCTTTCACTTCCCACCTTCTCTGTATATGTCTCGTTATGTGGGACAGTGGGTGTTGTGTGTTTAGAGGAAATATGATTTCCAGCATTCAATTAAGAGAACTCTCCCTGTTCAGATGCCGTCCATTGGCCATTGCGAATTCAGACGAACGTTGTCCCCAAAATCCTTTCTCCCTCCACACCACCCAATATCTGCAGTATGGTTTGATTTCGATTTGCGCCTTCCCATGAGATATGCCGTCTTGAAATGCCAGTTGATATGCCACACGACCGTGTGGCTCTCATAATTATGGCTCTGTTATCACTAGCTCGACCCCAGAGGCCCTGATACATGAATTCAGAGGGTCTCGACTCCCGGGGGGAATATTTGTGCCTGTCTATAGCCGCTAGACTAAGATAATTGACCAATAAAAATCGTATTATACCTATTAGAAATCTGACCAAAAGCCGCCCGATCCACAGCAATATCTGGGGCAAGGGAAACAAGCTGAAGAGAGACTATAATAATTGAGATTGTGAGGGGGAGGAGATTGCTCATGATTATCACTCTCCCCAGGTGATAACTAACGCAAAATATTTATAAGGGAAAGGTTGAATGAAGACCGTAAAATCCCCACCCGTACCTGCAGTCCTATTAGTTTGCTCTATAGAAATCAAACTTAGGTGGTGGAAGTTCCTAATTTTTATCCCCAGAGGAAGGAGTATATGATTAAATTTATTAAACATCAACCGAGCAAAACCAGAAAAAAGAAAAAGAAAAACAAAGGAAGAAAAAAAGAAAAATAATAATAGTATCACCCTTGTCTTGTGAAAGCCCGCTAACCCTTACCTGTGCTCTACCACCGGTCTTCAGGCGTCGATACCCTCTTCCTCACATTAAATTTTGATCCTCTACCTGTGACCGCTGAATACCGCCCATTGAAGTCACAACCCCCCTTTCTCATAGCTGTCCTCACCTACCGGCTCTCCGATAGTTACACCCCCAACCTTACAAGCACTTAACGCAGCCAACCAGTACCTTGTCATACCACCGATAATCCTCTTCCGGCACCTCCCTAGAGCTCGCAATCTCTTAAACTATCTCACGGTCGTCGCGTACTGCTTCGGCCTGTTACCACTCGACAACCCGCCGCAAACTTTACCAGCCTAGGGGATCTCGCAACACGGGTATAGCCGAGTTAATCGATCGAAAAGCTATTTTACAATCTACATCTTATGGCGTCGACTGGTGGATTGACACGGAGGAGGGGTGGTGGTGGTGGTGGTGGAGGCGGGGGCTCGGCTGGAGACGAAGCTGATCGCAGCGGTTCACCATCCACTTCTAGACCAGCGGAACCCCGAAGCGGAGGGGGAGAGACATCATTCACTACTGAGAATGGGCACAAGATTGGTGAGTTTTGTGCTTTTTTCTTGTTTTTATCCTCAACAAGATAGGCCTAAGAGTTGAGCTGATGTGGACACTGCGGGGGGTAGCTTTTGATCCCAGAGACATCAGTGAGAATCAGGAGAGGAATAAGCAACCAAAACTTACTCTCATGGAAGAGATCTTGCTCCTCGGGTTGAAGGATAAGCAGGTATGCTTTATCATCTCCTTTATGATGCCTTGGTTTTAGGTCTCATTACACTTTTCTTTTCTTTCTGAGTTTCTAACTCTGTGAGGCTTACGTAGGGATATCTGTCTTTCTGGAACGACAACATATCTTATGCGCTCCGCGGTTGCATTGTTTTGGAGCTTGCCTTTAGAGGCCGTGTTAGCATGCAGAAGGATTCTAATAGAAGGAGATTCCCGTTATCGGACAGAATAATCGAGGTGATCGATGATACTCTCACTGGAGAGGTGTTGCTCGATGAGGCTCTGAAAATGATGAAAGCAAGCGAAAAGATGAGCGTGAGCTCCTGGATTGATCTTATGAGTGGTAGGTTTTCCGGCTTTGTGACTAGTCTCCTAGAGCATTCGAACTAATCTGTTTGGGTGGTAGGCGAGACTTGGAACTTGATGAAAATAGGATACCAGTTGAAGCAGGTCCGTGAGCGCCTGGCTAAGGGTCTAGTGGATAAGGGGATCTTGCGCACAGAGAAGCGAAACTTCCTACTTTTTGATATGGCTACCCATCCAGTTGCAGATGGCGGAGCGAAGGACGAGATCAGACGCCGTGTCCGAAATGTCCTCACTTCTCGCACAGTTGTGTTACCCGGGAATCCGTTCTTGCCAGAAGACTTGGAGTTCCGCTATCTACGGACAGTGGCTATGGTTTGTGCTGCATACGCAGCAAATGTACTGGAGAATGCTTTGGCTACACTTGGTCACGAAGCTAGGGAGAGGGCATTCACTCACGTAGACGAGCTATTGGCCGAGTTTTCACAATGGCCATTCGGTAAGAGAAACACCGCTGGTGGAGTTGGGCAGAATCTGGGAACTGCTACCACAGAGGAATTGAATAAAAATAAAGATCGGGAGCTCCAGATAGAGGTACTGTTTATCAGTGACGGCTGTTTTGACTTTTTTCTGACTTCTTTTTTAGGTCGTCGCTGCTGTGCTGAACGTCTTTACAAGACTTGATTCACTTCTATGATATAAAGTCCTCCAAATTTATCCACTAAAACTCTTTTGAATTCTGGTGCGATAAGCTGCCCTGGCTATTTTTGCGGTCTCGATTTCCATCACTCATTGCTTCTCCTAGCCTGTTTAATAGGTAGGTGCAAAAATGAGGGGCGAAAAATATTTGGTGAGGTGTTGGTCCCGCGCATTTTACGAAAAATGAAACCCCGAAGTTTATCACTCCCTGTCTACTATTTTCTCTCTTGTTCTAGCTGCCGGTGCACATCACTATTCCTCATATTTGCTCTTTTTTTTCTTTGTACTCGACTTTTTTCTGGGATTGCTTGGATGGAACATTGCACTTCACCCCTCTTCTCTCAGACCCTTAAAAGTGTAATGAGTCTCTATACATACCCCTAATACTAAGTGAAAATTGCCAGGTAAGGGACCAATGATCTGTTATCTAGGAAAAGAGCAAAGACAGTAAAGAGGAAATTATAGTCAATCACGACCCACTACTCGCTCTCTGTCTCTGAGGCGTAGTCCTTTCACTCTTACCAAATATGGGAGTCTCGGCCCTCGATCGTGACTCTTGCATCCACCGCTTCTCCCGCTCCTGTACTAGTTGCTTGAAGTACTGCTCCGCTTGTTTGGTGTATGAGTATTCCTCTGGTATGAACCCCTGCCGATTCGGCCTATCAAAGGTGGCCCCACTCTCGAACAACGTCCGGATAACCTTCAAGTGGCCATATGCCGAAGCGTACTGCTCCTAATTAACTTTCCTTCCCTGAACCCCGTCTCCCCTCCCTCCCTCCCTCCCTCCTGGGCACGGGAAAAAACCTACATGCAAAGCAGTATTCCCCAACCCATCAACAGCATCAACATCCGAGCCTCCATCCAGCAAAATCCTAACAACCCCGTCCTTCCCAGCCCTAGCCGCGAGTATCAAAGCCGTAGCGCCAGCCTTATTCCTATAATCCACTCTGCCAAACATCTCCACGAGCAGGCCGACAACTTCCTCATGCCCACCCTCCGCCGCTAGCATCAGGGGTGTATCCCCGTTCGTGTTCCGCGATATCCCGCTATCTTCATGGGACGTGTAGGTTATGAGGTATTGGACGATGGGCAAGTGGCCGGATTGCGCTGCCAGGTGCAGGGAGGAGTTTGCCAAGGCGTCGGGATTGGGGAGGTACTGTGGATTGTTTTTCAGGAGTCGGGTTAATTGTAGGAGGTCGTTGTGAAGGATTGAACGGCGGAGGCGGATGGAAACATCGAGCCTTGGGGTGGGAGAAGTTAGCTTAGACAGTCTCTCTCTCTCTCTTCATCTCTCTCTGCTGGAGTAAAGGGGGTGGTACATTATTTATTATTTTATTTTATTTTTATCTATTTATTCATTTACTATTTCCAGGGGTTATCTTTTGCGATTAAGTGGTTGGAATAACGATCTGGGCAGAAGGTGAGGTGAAGGTACCATATGCTTGGGGGGGGGTTGATGGATAGAGGTTACCGTAGCTGGTTCGCGATAGGATAAGACGGAATCTGGTAGCGGAGAGGTGAGGTATGATAATCTATCATAGCTTGGGTGGTGGGTTGTGCGAGAACTGCAGCCAAGAGTTGAGCCGCACAAAAAGCAGGGGTGGGACAGAGGCGACACCCGTTGACAGGTTGTGTTGGTTTTTCACGTGGGAACCGTTACGATAATTTCTGTCGGCAACCATTCAAAATATGGAGGAGCTGAGCGGGAACCCATATCCACCCACACTAGTCTATCATATTTTCGAAAATTACCTTTTGAATATATATTGCAAGTCTGATACCCACCGCAGCAAATGCCTCATACTCCTCCTCGCAGAGACCGGTATCATCATCCGTCTCCGGCTCCAATCAGTGCCGATAATATCTTCGAGTGACAGTCCGTGAACCTTTCCCACAAACCAATCATCCATCCCGGGCTTAGCCCGCGCCCATCATTCGCTCCACTAAACCAACGCAACCAAACGTCCAAATCATCACTCCCACTGTACCCGTAACCAAACTAGCGAGCCGACACCAACCCCATTCGCCACGAGCACGCCATGTAGATCCTAGCCGAAACGTCATATGAGCGCATCCCCTATCTTCCCCGGGTTTGGGAGGGTGTACCTGCGTAAAATGGTGTTTCACAGGAGAACGAACTCTTTCGGGAAGATGTAACAAGGGATTCAAGAGAAAGAGGAGAGTAACGTGGCGAGTCGGGTGGGGGAGTCTTGTGGAAAGGGGCGGTTGTTTGGGGGCAGGTGTAGATGTGTGTTCATGGTGGGTTGGTTGGACGATAGGATGGGATGATGGAATTGGAGGAGGTGCACTGTAAGGGGGCAAGACGGGAGATGTTTAACGTTTGATTAGGAGTAATTGAGTAGGAGCATGAAGGAGTAGATGGAAAGAAGGGGCGGAGGGATGGAGGGGCGGAGGGGCGGAGGGGAGAAGTTAAACTTGAGTCAACTTAAGCCGAACAACACAAGATGGAGGAATATTGAAGAAGGTAGTATACTATATGGATCAGGTTATCCGCATAGAAACGCAAAAACCTATCTACTTACTCTGGATTTCCCCTATCAAGATTAATCAAGCATAGTAAGATAGCGAGAGCGCGCGAGAGTGTTGAGCGCGGGCAGGAGAGAGAGAGAGAGAGAGAGAGAGGGAAAGAGGGAAGTAGCGAGAGAAAGTTTCCATCTCCCTCAATTGCAACAATGAATCCGAATCCGAACCCACTTCCGAACGGCAGGTCCATTCCGAACCCGGCAGGCTACCAGGTATCCGAAAGCGAATACAGCGAGCGCAGTCATCACCCCCTCCCCGCTCCCCCACCACGGCATTTCCGAGAATGGGATCGAAGAATGCACATATCGTCGAGCCACTACTCCGTAACCTCGGGCTTCACAAAGGTCTCCCTGGACAATTCTTGCTGGGAAGACATGACCCCGGAGGACCTGAAGGAGCTGGAGAAGCGCACGGGGGCCTCAACTGCAGCAGCATCGGCGAACGGAAATACGAAGCGATGGTCGTTCAATTCCATGTATAGAATGTTTGGCAGGACTCCCAGGATGGAGTCCACGGTCAGTGTTAATATTACTAGGGCGCTCACGCCGGGGACGTTAGCGGAGTGCGTGGATGGTTCTGGAGTGGCATTGTACGAGGCTGTTTTCTCTATCGGCGGAATGACGTGCGCTTCTTGCTCGAATCGGATCACGGAGGCCGTTGAGAGTCTGCAGTGGGTGCAGAGCGTGCGGGTGGATTTACTGAGTAATAGTGCGACGGTGGTGTTCGACGGGATGGGGTGTGGTGGAGCGGAGGTTGGCGCCGAGGCGATACTGCAACAGGTGGAAGATACTGGGTACGACTGCACACTCGAAGAGCTCGACGTAGCGGGATCACGGAAACAGAAATCGGAGCGCGGAACCGTTGGCGCTGAGCGGACGGTCTCATTGAAAGTGGACGGAATGTCATGCACCGGTTGCGCAGAAAAAGTCGCTGAGGTCGTTGGATTCTCCTTCCCCGATCATGTGTTGGAGGTCGAGTCACCACCCATCACTCTCACATCCCCCGTCATACACGTTCGATATAAACCGCAGCCACCGGAATTTACTGTGCGACACATCGCATCCGTGATTTCTTCCATTTCTCCAGACTTTGTAGTATCGGTGTACCACCCGCCCACCATCGAGGACCGCTCGCGTCAACTCCAGCAAGTGGAACAATGGCGGATTCTCCTGCGATTAATCTTCTGTTTGGCAATTGCGATTCCAACGTTCCTGATCGGGATCGTCTGGATGACTTTTATGCCTGAAACCGACCCCGTACGGAAAGCCCTCAGCAGACCGATGTGGGCGGGCCGCTCCACAAGAATGGAATGGGCGCTTTTCTTCCTAGCTACTCCCGTCATGTTCTTCATCGCCGATGTGTTTCATAAACGAGCAATTAGGGATATCAGGGCGCTCTGGAGAAAAGGGAGCCCTACACCGGTGTTGCGCAGATTCTACAGGTTCGGGAGTATGAACTTGTTGATCTCTCTCGGAGTTTCGATCTCATATTTCGCTAGTTTGGTGCTGTTGGTGATTAATGCTGCCAGTAAGCCTGTTGCGCAACCGGATTACGGACTACAGAAGAGGAGGATGAACACCTATACATATTTTGACTCTACGGTGTTTCTAACGATGTTTTTGTTGATAGGTACATTCTTTAGCCAACTCCATTGCTCCCAGAGTAACCGCTGATGATAGTATCTATAGGCCGCTCCCTAGAAGCTTATAGTAAGCGCAAGACCGCCGAAGCCGTCAATATCCTTGGAAAACTCCGCCCCGCAGAAGCCTTTTTAGTAGTCCACGCGAGTCAGACAACCAGAGGTGTTGACCACTCAACATTCAAAGCCGGAAAAACCCTCGAGCCCGTCGGCCAGAACGATCCCAGCAACACCACGTACGAGGATAACCGCCTCTGGAGAATTAAGGCGGTGCCAACAGACCAGCTTGAAGTCGGCGACATTGTAAGCGTAGTTCGCGGCTCCTCACCGCCCGCCGATGGCACAGTTATTTCCGGAGTCTCGCAATTCGACGAGAGATCTCTGACGGGTGAGACCAAGCTCGAGCCGAAGATCGAAGGCGACATGCTCCTTACCGGAACCATAAACCAAGGCCATGCGATCAACATGCGAGTCGAGAGCATTGGCAGCGACACAATGTTATCGCAAATTGTCAATGTGCTGCGCGAGGGGCAGACTCGACGTGCGCCGATTGAACGACTAGCAGACGTAATTACTGGTTATTTCGTTCCGATAGTGACGCTTGTGGCTTTCCTCACTTGGATTATCTGGCTATCGCTCGGGGCTACGGGCAGGTTGCCGGAAAGGTACCTAGACATCCAATACGGTGGATGGTCAGCCTGGTCCCTCAGCTTTGCTATCGCAGTTTTCGTGATCGCCTGCCCGTGCAGTATCGGTCTCGCAGCGCCAACAGCACTATACGTAGGCTCAGGACTCGCAGCCAAGTTCGGTATCCTACCAAAAGGTGGCGGAGAAGCATTCCAGGAGGCAGCATGGCTGGATTGCATTGTATTCAGTAAAACCGGCACACTCACGCAAGGCAATGACCCAAAAGTGACGGACGAATTAATGCTCGTCGGCGCTGGTGAAGACCGAAGAATGGCTTATGCAGTTGCCCAACAACTCGAAGAGAGCTCTTCACACCCACTTTCAAGAGCTATCATTGCCCACTGCGAGAGGAAAGACAAAATCCCCATCACAATGTGGGATATCGAGGACGTTCCTGGCCGCGGTCTCAGCGGAATTTTCAAGATCGCGAACAATAAGGCGGACGTGTTCGAAGCGCTCCTCGGGAGTGAGCGGTTTATGGAAGAGAATGGAGTGCTGGACATGGCCTATCACGATCAGGTACTTTCTTCATGGAAGTCTTGCGGGAAGAGTGTGGTGCTTCTGGCCATCAGGAAGCAAGCGGTTAGTGAGAAGGCCTACGATAGTCGCTTTAGGCTTGTTGCGCTGTATGCTGCGGCAGATATTATCCGCCCGGAGGCACCGGAGGTAGTTAGAAAGTTGCAGGAGTCTGGGATAGGCGTGTGGATGATTTCTGGGGATAATACTACAACGGCTATATCTGTTGCTTCGATGGCTGGGATTCCGAGGGAACATGTTATCTCCGGGGTTCATCCGGCGGAAAAGGTAATCCCCCTCTCCTCCTCCGCTCTTTGCTACCCCGTACTAACGTAGATGTCTAGGCAGAGAAAATAACCTGGTTGCAAGCCACCGCTCCCCGCCGTACCCGCCCACCGCTCTTCCCCTCCCTTCCCAGAGTCCCCTTCCTCCGTTACCTGCCCCGGCTCCCGTCAATTCCATTCTTCCAGCCCTCATCCTCCTCAATCCGCGCCTCTCCCACAGCCACCAAATCTCGAGCGACCATCGCCCTAGTGGGCGACGGCATAAATGATGCGCCAGCGCTCTCCATATCATCCGTCGGTATATCGATGAATAGTGCGACAGACGTGAACATCACATCCGCCAAGTTCATCCTCGTATCATCGAATTTGAACAGTCTGATCACGCTTACGCAGTTGGCGAGCTTTGTCTTTCGCAGGGTCAAGGTGAATTTTATGTGGGCTTGTGTGTATAATATTCTCGCAGTGCCACTAGCCGCGGGCGCATTATATACTAGTGCGGGGATAAGGGTGGGGCCTGTATGGGCTGCGGGGATTATGGCTTTTAGGTATGTTTGGTTTTCGTTCTTTTTCGCTTTGCGATGTAGTGATTGTTGATGGCTAACCTTGGTATCCTAGTTCTTTGAGCGTGGTATGCAGTTCATTATTGATGAAGACAGAGTGGTGGGGTGTCGGATTTCGAAGGAAGTAGATGTAGATATTATGTGTCTCGGGCGGCTAAGATAGGGAGGGTACATTAGTGTGTGGGGGTAATGGCTGTTCATTACATGACTTATGACTTATGACTATGATTATGATGGTGGATTGAATATTGATTTTTTGCAAGCGTATAGTACAGTACAGGGGGGGGGGGCGAGATTGAGAGTAGTACAATTGAAATTATTACTTGTGATTGGCGTGGTAGATGTTCATACTGTAGGTAGATTCTAAATATCTTGCTGAATATTCGCTTGAGACGTGGGGATGGGCTAGCCCTTAGTGAAACGAAAACAATATCAAGAGAATACGAAGAATTCTGGGTTTTCGGTGGGGAAGCTGTCTCGAATTATACAGGTATCGGGGGAGGGAGGGGCTCCCAGCGAAGATGGAAACAAAATGGGAAACCTTGTGGTGAGCAAAAAAAACAAAAAGGAAAAGTTTATAAGAGCGCGGGGGAACAAGCCGAGGAGTAGGAGGGACGCAAGGGAAAAGGTTCAAACGTGAGTAGTAGATTTATTTGGGGAGTCCAGTGGAGTGACTGGGGTGCCCAATAGATAACTGAGGTCTCCTAACTCTGATCGGCTTGCTCGTGACTTAAGGCCCGGGTGATACTCTATGATTCACATAGACCTATGTGTGTTAAACGGTGTCGGTTATCCGCTAGCACAGCCCGAGGCAAGACAAGCACATAGGAGAAAGAGATGAAACGAAGCAAGGACAATCAATTCCCGATGCTTTCAGTAGACTATTCTCTCTCACCCTTTGGAGGCCTGGTCCAAGTACAACAACACTCCGATGCAATCCCAATATCGAAGAAAGCCCCCTTCGAAGGAGTATGGGAACTGGTCGCCGGACTGCTCTCGAGCACCGGTACTACCAAGCTGATACACTATCGACCCCACAGCTTACCAAAAAGAGTTAAGCTACTTGAAGGGTAAAATAATATCTATCTGTGGAAACTAGAAACGAAGGAAATACAGACACTTCGTAACCCACACACACCAAACGAGCAATTGGTCAGAGGTATCTTTCTTCGCTACAGCTTTAATCATCCCTTACCCATCCTCCAGATTGTGCTCGTGAGAACTGAGCAGACCATCTCCAAGCCGTGTTGAACAAATTGAACAAGGTCCCTTCAATACACCACATAAACACCGAGATAGCAGAATAGCTATTTAGAAGCTCTGTGCTTCCAGACCAAAGTCTATCTGCGGGGGAATACTATGTGAAGAGTGGATCCGTGGTTATTGCAAATATGCGCAGTTCGCAGAACTTGGTCTTCTCTTTGTGTGTGTGTGTGTGTGTCTGTGTCTGGAGAAAGGGATATTACCACGTCGAATGCTGGCAGATTTCTGTGAATGATTGCACATACACACACGCCCAGATATTAGCAAGTAGTCTACTATTCCCTCAGTTTCTACCATTTGTTTCGCCATTGGAGGATTAGGAGGCGTTAGGACAGAAATGCTGGCATTTCTTCAACGAGTGATAGTTCGTGAACATATCTTTATGACCTTTTTTCCACTCTCGGTTGCCGGTTTCTGGTGTTGGCGAAAAAAAAAACTTCCCGTTCAAGCTGTCTGGAGGAATTCTGAGGCCGTTGGCACACAGTATGAGATTGGCTGTCTATGCAGCGTGGGGCTAAGTTAGGGAGAATGTATCTCGGCTAATATTAATCCACTAAAAGAGGGTGGAAAGGTCATTAACAGAATTATGAAAGGGTAACTAGAGGTTAGGATGGTGTCCCCCGTGATGGGTGGATATGAAGATCATGATTGTTGTTGTTCAGTTCATGAAGTCCATATAATTATGATACTTCGTAGGCCCATGCTTTATTCTTGTATTCCGAGTGATTCACCGTGTAACCACTGCTGGTTGTTTCACACAGATACCTGCAAGCCGGGCCTCTGGCGGCTTTGGCCTGGGCAATTTCGAGGTTTAGCCCAGCGGTTGCCTAGGCGCTGCGGAGGGCTTTGGCGGTCACCTGTGCTTTCCACCGGACTGACCCGGGCTTTTTAAAAAACCACGACCGGACTGGCCCCTTGGGATCATTGCCCCAGAGAGCGATGCAGTGAGCACTGGACCCAGCAAGGTAGCTACGAGGCTACGATGTGACAGGCCGCAAGAGCTAGTGTCATTTCATATACGAGCTAGGTCGAGTGAGAGCGGGGATCGGGGCCAAGCAGGAGAAGGTCGCAAGGTTATATGCCCAAACAGTCCTGGGGGCCGCAAGCTGAGTTCTTGCCCCCCCCCCCCGATGTTCACACATTATCCTCTCCGAAATGGCATGACTTCCACTGCCCTAGTCCCTCCCCCCCCCCCATCACTTCTCTTGCTCCTTCTTCTTTTGTTTAGGGATAACAGCTTCTTGGTCTTTGGACTCTTTCGGTAGCTCGTCCTATCTAGAAAGGCTAGGTAAACAACAGCAGAAACGAGAGCCTGAATATGACTGACCAAATCGTCTCTGCATTCGCTCATGAAGGCACTACTAATACCACCTCACCGCCACCATCACCCTAAGCCCAACCCACTCTTGGGCTTGAGATGGGAGTCCTAATTTATCAAAAGCTTGACAAGCCCGAGTCTAGCCCGAAAGGAAAATATCATAGGCTTAAGCCGGCTCATCTCATAAGGACGGCAGGATCATAGGACTCGGGCAGGTTGATAGCCTCCCCTGCTCGTATCCCAAACTTAGGCCGGGCATGAAAGGAGGCAGAATTTTTAACACATTGCCAGCACCTTAGTTTCCGCAGGTATGATAACAGAAGAGCAATTGTCTTCACTGACCACGTTGCGGACAGAATCTCAACTTTTTTATTTTTACAAAGTCCCCCGGACGAGTTATCCCCATTGTGCAGTCTACCACACCAACTTTCCACACCAAAGAACGGAGGAATTCAGGTGTTAAATTCAGGTGTTAGTTTTCGATAAATCTCGACTAAAAGATACACACATAGTTAAATGCCAAGCTGTAAAAAATTTTCACAGGATCTAAGAGTTGGGCTTTAAAGGGGGAAAGGTGAAATCGGCACCAAGATAACTAATTTTGGTAGGATTTTGAATAGCAACAAAGTACTGTAAGCTGGCTTCACGCCTCTGTATCAAGAATTAGGGCAGTCGATAAAAATTGAAAAAAATTCATAATATTATCGTACTAAAGTCCCTACGGCTGTCCCCCATGTTATCAGGGTTGGGAGAGTGAGATATTCTGTGATTGTTTGTATGATAGTAGCTAATTGAAAATCGGAACTCGGTATGGAAAACCTGAGAGGGTACATTTCTTGTTACCAAGCTCGTACGATATAGCTCAGTAACTACTCTAAAGTGAGATTCTAGCGTGCTTTTTAAATATCTACAAATAAAGCGTTCCAACACAATAAGTGTACACACATGAACGTAGCCCAATGCCGCGATCAACCATGGACATATTCTAGAGCATCCCGGACAAGATGACCACGCTCTGGAGGCTCGAATGATCTGTCTGCTATCGCTTTTGCGTATCCCTTCAGTCTATCCAGAAACGTCATGTCAACATCCGTTATAATAGACTGCGCCCCTAAGCCCATACGGCCACGCTCCATCTCACCAACCTCGTCGATGATCGTCCGCAGTATTTCCATCGTCTTCTGGTCACCCTCGATGCCATTGACTTCCATCTCGTCCACCAATTCGACAACCCTGGAAACATCCTTATACGCTTCCCACTTTGTCTGGAGCATCTCATTGTAAGCTCCGGTTGAGCATCCAACAACGTAAGACTCAGCTCCTAGCCCCTTCACCCGCTCAAAAAGCGACATGGCGCCCACGAGGTCATTGAAGCCTTGCCGAAAAGCGATCATGCCCTCAACTAACAAGTCTGCGTATACTGCAGATGGGGTCTTTCGCTCGCTCTCGGCATCCTGACTAGAGACCATGCCGAAGAGATTCTTATCCAGCCACTTTAATAGCTCCCAGTCATTCTTGCACCTTTTCATGTCCTCAATCAAGTGCTTAAATATCTTGGTTCTGTTTAGCTCGGTAGCGACTTCCTCTTGTAGTTGAGGGCGCGATTTCAGCCCCGCCGCTCGGGCAGCTGCAGCGCGAACGGCGAGAGGGTACTCCTTATTATCGCTTGCTTTCACGAGCCCAACAGTGGTAGAGGATCGATTGGCGGCACCCTTTGGTCCAAAAGAAATCTCGTTACCATTCGCCAACGGTCCAACGGCTGACTCGAAAAGTTCTGTAAGAGCACTGCTGGGAAATGACCGCCCGGATTCCTTTATTTGTGGTACGAAGGAAGACTTTTCGGACAGAATTGATTCGAAAATTTTAGTGAAGATCTCTCTTTCTCTCTCGGATATTATGCTCATTTGTTGCGAGTGGCCTCGCACTTGGCTTGGAGCAATGTAAGGCGCTTTAGGTCGATGTGGGGGAGTAGCCCGGTACAAGAATGCCCATGGGTCGTCGCCTCCTGACTCGGGATCGGACGTGTAGGGATCACTAGAGAATGGTATATATTCGTCCGCCTCCCTGAGGGATTCTCTCCGATAGTTTGTAGCGCATCTCGAAGGGTAAAGGAATGGTAAAGGTAAAGGATGGACCATAGAAACGTGAATAGAGGAATTGACAGCCAATAATGGTCTAAATGTCAAAATTGAGAGAGCGAAGGGCTTGCATCGGCTCATAATTATCCACAGAGGAGGTAGGGAGTCGGTGGGGGAGGAATCGAAGGAGTTTCTGACGGCGGTGGATCTTTTTTTCATCCAATGTGTCGGGTGGAGGCATGCATGATACTGGAAGTCGGACTGCTGAAGAGCTGTGGCCCTGAGGCTGACTAAGCCACAACTTACCCTTCCAATAGATTTTACTGCGACAGCCTCACGCTACCACGCGTAAACTGGTTCTGTTCCTACGCGTTCTCTCGCTGTACTCTATAGTATCTGGCTGTACTATACCCTATCCCGATAAAGACCCATTCTCCTTTCCCATTCCAAACCCACTACAAAATCTTGCCCCCAGGCACCATTCACAAGTCTATCGCCCATACATACACTCCTACACACACCGTACAACTCACCAAATAAGTCGTTATGGAAGACACAAACGAATACGAGCGGCTCCGTCAAGAAAACATTCTGAAAAACAAAGAGCTACTCCTACAACTCCAACTCGACGCCGCCTCTGTCGGTGCCACCAAAAAAGCCGCAATATCGTCCAGCGGCAGCGCTAGCAAACCAAAGAATCGAACCGTAAAGAAAGAACCCCAAAGTCCTTTACCCAGAAGAAAGTCTTCTCGTCTTGCCGGTTTGCCAGCCGATTCTGAGGTCGCTAAGAGAAAGTACGAGGAGGGTATTGCCGCTCTTGAGGAGGCAGAGAGGGCCAAGAGGGCAAGAGTCGCTGGAGATCTAAGCTTTGAAATTAAACAAGGTTTGGTTGATATTGCCAAGGGCGCCAGGTTCGAGAGGACATTTACGGATGAAAATGTCCAGGAAACTACGGATAAGGATTTGAGGGCGATGAGGCAGAAAATGATGGGTTTGAGACTTTATGACCAGCACCTTCCGAATGGTAAGTTAGCCAAAGAGACAAAAAATTCACAATGCACGAATCGGAATGTGAGTTCAAGTTAATTTATGCGATTGATTAGATATTAAAATTTGTCCCGAGCGCATAGTAAGGGCCCTCTCCCTCCCCGCTACCACGAGAATGATGATATCTTACTCTAGTCGCCTAGTATCACATAGGATTCCATCCGACGACAGAGAAGCAACTAATCTTTGCTGGCGACAAGGCAAGACCCCAAGACCCCACCCCTGCGTTGAATTCCACCATTAACTGCTTTCGATTTAGTTTGGAACCCTCGGTATATTCGACGCTCAATCTAGCAAAGAGGATGAAGACGGAAATCCGATAGCCGACGTTAGTCAATATAAGATGCACTCTCGATCAATATCCACCTTTGCTTTCGACCCCGTTTCTGCCACAAGCCTTTACACATCTTCCTATGACGGGAGTATACGAAAGTTCGATCTGGCCACTGGTGTGGCTTCTGAGGTTTTCGTTGCTGAAGACGGTAATGCGTTGAGTGGTGTAGAAGCTCATGATGCCAACATGCTTTACTTTTCCACCTTAGACGGCCTTTTCGGCAGACGGGACCTAAGACAGAGGAAGACAGACGTATGGACCCTGCATGAGAAGAAAATAGGAGGCTTTTCCATGCACCCACGTGCTCCCCATCTTATTGCCACCGGTGTAAGTGATATCTCCCATATCCCAACTTCCTACACTAACCTGAAATAACAGTCTCTAGACCGCACCCTCAAAATTTGGGACCTTCGAAAAGTTGTCAAAACCTCCGAATACCGAACCCTCGCATTAGTAGCTGAACACCCTAGCAGTCTAAGCGTCAGTTGTGCCCTCTGGTCGTCAAGCGGAAGCCTAGCGACAACCTCCTACGACAATACTGTTAAGATTTATAAATTCCCTGACGCCGTTAAGTGGGGCCCTACCAGCAATTTTGGAACAGTCCAACCAGACGTGACTATTAATCACAATAATCAGACTGGCAGGCATGTTCTTTCTCCTTCCCATTTCCTTGTCAGTCTGTGCTAACACATGCTATAGATGGGTTACCATCCTTCGTGCCCAATGGCAGCAGGCGCCCCTCAACGGGCAGCAAAAGTTCGTCATAGCAAATATGAACCGATTCCTAGACGTCTACTCGGAGAACGGCGAGCAACTAGCTCAACTCTCGGACGAGAACGTTACAGCTGTTCCCGCCTCGGCTCAATTCCACCCGACCCAGGATTGGATTGCTGGTGGGACTGCCAGTGGTAAGGCGGTTCTATTCGTTTAGTTTGTGTGTGAGCAACAGAAAGGGAACACCGATATTATAATAATTCCGAGAACCGGTGGGGTTACGGTGCTATCATCTACTTTGACGATGGGGAAGCGGAGGCCGGTTTGGTTTTATAACTTTGACTTGATTTGCGCTTGGGCTCGGGGGCGGAAATAGGTTTTCTTTTTCTTTTTCTTTTTTCTTCACCTCTTTCCCAAAAATGATGGATCGTGGGTTGTGGGAAGGTCTCATGTACACTATAATAGCTAGTAGTAGCCCTCGATTTTCTTATGGGTCGGTCGGCGCCCTTATGCATGACATTTTTGAAATAGTTTTGCGACTTTACGTTGTCGGTGCAGGGGGAAACTAAGATGCCTTCCTTCTAGCCAATTTCAATCACATAATATGTAGTAAAGGTTAGTATTGTGGCTTCTAGCCAAAAATAGCCCCACCTGTTGGAAAAATGGCTTCAATGTGGCGAAAGTATGTCTGGCAGGCAATAGTGCCAGTGGAACTCAGATACTGGTTGGCTCTGTATATAAATACCTCTTACAGGTATAAATACGGTACGCCGGTACCAAGTAGAAATGTACATCAGTCAATTGTTATTCTTCCTCTACGAACTACCTTGTTCTCACAATCGACATGTCTTTACTTTTGCTTCATTCTCTTGCCTCGCTCACCAATCTTCCGACACCACCGGCTCTCAGACGACGACGAGTGATCGTCCATGACACCTCTCAACCCTACCGGTAGCCGCTTAGCCAGACAATCCCACTTCCGTCGCAAGATTGAGTTGATAAACTAGCTCTCACCTCTTTTCATTCACACTATTTACAAACTCCTCTCCCAGTGATTCAACTGCCGGAACTGCCTAAATACTACTCCTAATACTGCTTGGCATTTTCACACCTCCTAACAACCGAGCAACAGAAACAAAATTCCTCTCGAGGAACTACTGGCCTTATGCAGGTGGAACCTTAGTTTAATAATCAATTATTTCCCCAGCTATATAAATCGATTCTAACCTCCTCCTCTCTCACAGTTACTACAGCCCTCTTTGTTTTGAACCAAGCCAGTCCAAATGGGTCATGTCGGTATAAGGTTTCTTTCTCCTCTCAAATGCTGCTTTCGGCTGACTATACTTTCATTCTCAAGTCCGGTACAAGCTCGGACTTCATTATACATGCTTTATTATTTCCCTTGTTTCTATATGCTTTCTTTGAATGCCTTTGATTTTTGTTGCAGAATTTCTTCATTGCGGAATCTTGGTGGAAGAAGTAAGACTGAACCACTTTACTACATAACTGGTCTATATCTTTCCTATCATTCTTGTAGTGGCTGTTCGCTACAATTAATAATCTTGACTGTTATCTATTACCACTTCTCTGTTAAATCAATCGCGCATCGCACAGGTCAGCACGAAGGCACCCTGAGTGATACCGCGTGATTTATCCAATAACCCACCCCTCGTATGATACGGTACAGTAGAGGCCATAAAATTGACTTGAGGCCCCGGATCCCTGACTGATTTCATGATTCTAAAGCCTATCCCTTCTTCGTAGAAAACACCGATATGTCCTTCCTTCTAGCTCTCCCCCACCAGCATTGCCCCAGCCACTTACCCAAAGACAATCCTTCAATCCCTTTATTTCTCTTCCTCAATACCACACCCCCAAAATTGTAGACGCCCGAACTCACTTTGGATACAGTCTGATATGCACCAGTGTTCCACCCTCCTATTCCTCTTGCTAGACCATTGCTAGCTTCACCCGTGGCTATCAGAACGGCCAACTCGCTATTTTAAAAAGAGATGGAGGATGCAAAACAACTGACCACAGACCATGCATCCCGAAGTGCTGACATTTTGTGCGCGTGAAGTCCGAGCGCCTTCACCAGACGCCTAGCGGCAGTCAGTTGGTGCACTTCTCCAGGTGGCGGATGCTCACGTCAGAACTTTACTCGAGTACCTGCTACCACCCACAACATAAAGAGGGCAATGGTTCATGTGACGCCACTTCCCCCAATCGTTAGAGAATATTTGGGTAAGAATGTAGCATCCGAGGCCCCATCAGGGCGGGTATTTCCTAAGGATGTCGGGTGGTACAGTACTCGTACACAGCCAACCCCGGCCCCCTGCAGAAATCCCTCTCTGTGGTTCCCCGGTCTTTTGGTTAGCTTTAGCGAGTTATTCGGAAGATCCCTTTAATACCCGTCGAAGGTAAATCAAAGGATCCTGGGAAATGGGCTACGGGTGAGTTTCGATGAAGCCAAGCATTCAGTCTGTCCATCTTAGAGGCCCTCTCCCTGGTGGGGAGTATCTGAGAGGCGCCTGGTGCCGACTGGTCGCTCTATGATGTCTTAAATCGTAGAATATACCCCTAAAGAAGCGCTAGGCTTGCCATCACCCTCTCTCTCCAAATGGTGGAAGAACAAAGGCTTTCTTTTACTTGAACGTTACAATGATTCCCTCTCGAACAGGAGGGCAAACTGGAAACCGGACAAACACCCCCTACCTCGCACCCCCTAGCTACATTGCTTTGGCATGGAAAGCGTGCTTGTGTTTGTAGCGGTTATGATTGTTAGGGTGGCTTCCTTAATCTACAATAGAGCAAATCCGCGCCTTCAAACTTGTGTCCTGGTTGGGTGTAAAGAGGTTATCATATCATATATGGATTAGCAATCCTGGGATTGACAATGGACGAAATGTAGGTTTCTGCTCGTTACCCCACATTCACACAGTACTAGTCTCGAACAATGAGGTGTAGACTTCCTGGGGGAATTAGAGTGGGATCGTCATTACTTACACTGTATTTGGTATGATATAAACGTAACTTGTTAGCGGCACCCCAGGATATCAGTTCCGCTATGAAACCGATACCATAGCAAGCTTGCCCCCCACTCTATTCTTCAACAATAAGCGCTCGAAACATAAGAAACTCCTCTCTCTCTCTCTCCACAATCACTCACACAAACAGAAATCAACAGAGAACACCGAAAAAAATCATTATCAATCCCATCCACTAGGTCCTCCGCTCACGCGCAGACCCCGACGTGTGATACAATACAACCTCTGGGAAACAGGGAGGGAAAGGATGAAAAAACATGAAAAAACATGAAAAAAAAAACATAAACAACTAAACTACAAACAAATAAACCCCCGAGAATTCTAAAATGTATGTCGAGTCACCTATATTCTCCCCATCAACAGGTTTGCTTCCCCATGCCGGGGTCCACCTTCAGGGGTTGCATAATAAGTCTGGTTCAACCTAGTGACTCTTTCAATCTTTGTGTTTGAGCCGGAGACAAGGATAGGGGAGCATCTCCGGGTCGTCCAATTTGCTGCACCTCCTTCGATGGATGAATGGGTGGGTGGATGGATGGGCTGGCGTGTTGGGGACTGTTGGATGGCCCGGGTGGCTCGAGGAAGGAAAGAGGGAGAGAGGTGGAGGGGAGAGGGGGTATTTATAGAGAAATAATCCAATGCCAAGAATTGTGGAGAGAAAGAGAGAGAGAGAGAGGGTTGAGCGATGCTGGTGCAGTAAGTATGTAGGTCAGGGTTTGAGGTTGGGTTATAGGTATTGGATGTCCGAGTGATGGTTGGTGGTATGATAAGCATTATCATATAATACTATAGAGTGGCAATTGGTAAGATATGATACTAATAATCCTGAGGGTAGGGGCTTAATATAATAGAAAATGATCGTGAATACTACAGTTTCTCGCGAGGGGTGTAGGATACCGTGCTATATGTATCTTCCCCATTTGTAAAGAATCTTGGGATGATATACTAGTATGGGAGGGGTGGTAACTACTCAACTACACATATAAATGTGGGCAGGGGCATAATAGCCCCCGCAGCTACACCCGCTCCAGAACCACTCAAACAGAAAGAAAATTCAGTGATTTGTCATGTAAGCAGTTTAACTGACACTAAATCTTGTGGTAGAGTGGTTAACTACTCCCAAGCCAACATGCGCCGAGAAGTAGGGAACGTCACTAAAGGTTACTCGATAATCAAGCCCCCATTATACCTAGGCAATGTGCCATAATACTCCTGAAGCTAGACTTCAAAGTGGAACACAATGCCCTGAGCGAGGTTCTCATAGGTTGTGTGGGTGTCAATGTTACTCCGGAACTCTTCCGTTATTCGCACACCGATATATGGGCTCCTGACTGACTGCCTTGTATTATCATACACACTAATAAATCCCATAACCCCATCTAAACCTTCTCTTGCTCACCCCCAAAACCTATCTTTCTTCACATAAAACCCTTAATTCAGCCCTGGGAAATTATGGAGGATTTATGTTTATTAACCCACATATATATCGCCTTCCCACAGGGTAGGCTAAGATACATGATTATAAGAGGTCGTGTCACTTTGCTGGCTATACTGCAACTCCACCGGTATTCAAGTATTTTCTGTGCCTCAGCGAATGAGGAGGGGCCGATGGTTGCACAGCGGGCTAAGGGACCATATTAGTATGAGGGAGAGCAAGGTGAAGCACTTGATTAGCCTACATGCCCAGAGGGAGCTCAGCTGGTCTACGCATACAAGTGGTTGAAGGCTGTTTCAGATGTGCGGGGGGGCACTGATAGGTATAGGACGGGCGTCGACGACCCTCGCTAGAGTGGTGAATGGCCCTCACAGCACCACAGTGAGCACCAAGAGCAAATCAGTCTCTAAGAAATAAATCTATAATTACTAGTCACTACCTACCTACTAGCCATAACATCCCCTAGTTCCCAGAGGGATACAAGTATTATATTAAAGCATCTATCGTAACCCCATACCGGGATTTATCTCCGACTTCTGGCCGGGTACAGGGACAGGGGACACCTAACAGAGTGATTTCTTGTGATGGGTGGTTGCAGGACCTCAAGGCTAGATATCCGGGTCAAAGCCCGCTATTATGGTTAATACCATCTGTCCCTTTCTTTCTTCCCTTAAGGGAGAGAGCCAATATCTCTCACCAAAGATCTCGTGAGTCAGCCGCATAGCATTGTTTAGAATGGTAAAGCTCTCGGAGCAAGTGCCAGCAGAAAGTGAAGTTGCTATCATACATATATACGATCATCACAGTGCTTCTTTATCTTTTTACCAGCGCCGACCATTCATATGATCCCCAGCTCTTCTGAGAAATATTCTAATGACTTTTAATTTACAAGGCAAACAGGGACAAAAAAGGGTATTTTGATGGTAAAAGCAACCACCACCCTCACGGCGCAAACCACTCCTTTTTCGAAGGAGAGTCCTCCACTTGCAGTTAATATCATACTTTTCCAATTCAACTCTTCCTCCCTTCATATCATAACCCCTAACTTATTTTTCCTTTCTTCTATGATACTACTGCCCCCAACCAATCGCAGGCCTTTCTACCCCAAGTCTCTATCTGACCCAGAGTCGGATTATATATATCATATCATACCACCCTGGCCGGATCGGGACTGATCACTGTTCCCGTCGGGCAGAAACTTTCCCTCTTTACTCGTAGTATAATACCATACCCTACACGACCGATCCTTCAATAATATCATGACTCATTCCGAGGGAGAATTCAAATTCCTGGTCCCCCTACTACTCGTAGTTGGTATTTCATGTTATATTAGCATGAAAACGAATGCTGTCCGTAGGTGGATCTGGATCTTTTTTTTTTGTTCCGTCCGAGCTTAACAGCGGCTTCATATTATTATTAAGAGTCGACGGTAAGGAAAGTGAAAGGGGGTACCGTACTTGTAGGTTCGGCTGCCAGCAGGACGGGGGTTTCGGGGGGGTTACCAATTACTAGTGTACTATAAGACTGAAGGCCGTCAGGCATCCGTACGGTAATCAATAAGTGCATAGCAGAAGGGTACTATGACACAACATTCATAACTTATGATAACTTCGTCCAGAACGTTGAGTACAACTTCCGTGTTGGTCGCCACTAGCTATGCACCTCTAAGTAGTCCAACCACAAGCAGCTTGTTTCCTGCAATTAGAGGGGAAAAAATTAATAGAGCTGGCTGAGCAGAGCGGTAACGTCATTAAACCCTCAAGTGTGCATGGGTCTTAATGCATAACACACGCGGAATTAGTTCGTGATTCCCAGTACAGCATGGGTAACTCTCGAAAGTAGATCAACACATTTCCCGAGTGAGATCATATGGTTATATCTCAGCAATTCAGCAGCACCATATGGTTAGATATCCCAGAGTATTTCACATAAAGCTAAACGTCTTGAATCTCCCAAGAAAACCTCACATCCACCCACTCTAAGACCAAGAAAACATCACGCTCATTAACCGTAATACATTGAACAAAAAAAGAAGGAAAAAACACTACAAAAAAGACAGACGCGGGGAAAATTATTCAACCCCAACACATATTGCGACTGGGCGCGACTGTAGGCACTTGTCCAAGCACAAACGAACCCGCGGAAAACATGGCCTGTTCCTCAGGTGTGTACTCAACAGCCGGATCATCCCACTTCTTGGCCTTTTGCTGCTCGCGAAGTTGCGGGTTTACCTCGTGCGTCTGTAAAGCGGAAGAAGGGGCTTGCCCTTGTCGGGTGCCTTGGAAGGGGTTTTGTGTACTGAAGGGTGATGGCTGCGGGACTGGCGAGCCAAAGGTGTTTACAGGCTGGGTTGGCTGACCGAATGGGGAAGAGGTGGGTGCTTGGGCTGGTCCCTGAGGCGCTTGCGAGAAGGGGGTGCTTGTAGCTTGCTGCTGCTGCTGACCTTGTTGGAAGGGGTTTGCGCTTGAGAATGGCGATGCACTAGCTTGAGCTGCTTGAGCTTGTTGGAACGGGTTCGCAGCGCCTTGATGTTGAGGTGGCGATCCGAATGGGATCGCAGATGAGGAAGTCTGAGATTGTGGGGGTTGGCCAAACGCTGGCGTAGGGGTAACTTGACTAAATGGGGTAGCAGTGGATGATCCGGCCACTTGAGCGAATGGACTGGCTGCAGCTGCTGCAAAAGGCGATGACTGGGTTTGGGAGAAGGCAGACTGTCCAAACGCTGGCTGGCCGAACGCCGGCTTTGGCCCACTGGACACTCCGAATGCCGGTTGGCCAAAGGCAGGTGTTGCCTGAGTGTTGGACTGACCGAAAGCCGATGACGGAGTTTGGGTAGTGTTTGAGGCCGCTGCGGCAAATGGTGAAGGCTGTGATCCCAAAGACGAGGACTGACCGAAGGCCGGTTGTCCAAACGCTGGTTGCCCAAAAGTTGGTCTACCAAATGTGCTCTGAGGCTGCGATGGGGTCCCAAAGGCTGGCTGCCCAAATGCCGGTGCTGCTGCTGACGCTGCCGGCTGCTGTGCAGTTTGCTGTGCAGTTTGCTGTGCTACCTGCTGTCCGAATGGACTTTGGCCAAACGCGGGGGTGGGTCGGGCCCCAAAGGCAGGTGTGGAAAATGCAGAGGCGAAGCCCGAAGTAGACTGAGGTTGCTGAACTTGACCAAAAGGGGACGGTGATGCCTGAGATGGGCCCGAACCAGAACTCATACCTTGCTGTGGATTCTACTTCAATCAGTATGGGCCAGGTAAAAGACAGCTCCTCATAAAGTCGATGTCGTGATACACACCTGATCACCAAATGGCGAAGCTTGCTGCTGGCTGGAAGTCTGAGCCGAGTTGTATCTCGATGGCGCGCCTTGCGCATTTCTGAGAAATTCAATGGCACCCGGAATGTTATCTAGTATATTTCTGATTTGTGATGAAGCTTCGCTCGTCAATCTGTTCCATTCCGCCTCCTAGAGCTCGGTCAGCTTTGGCCAGCGTAATAGTTGGAAAATACCAGCTCCGTACATATGCCTGTGGAGCCCCTTCGGCCCGTAACCTGTAGGCCATGACACGCGCTTCCTCTGGGGAGATATCTTTCCCATCGATCAACTGAGCCGGTGAATCCTTGCTGGGCGCATAGCTAGATAGGTACCAGGTAGGCCGTTCGTTAAGATCTAACCTAATCGTATCCGCGCTAGGCAGTGCGAAACTAGAATTCTCGATCAGTCCCATAGCTTAACCAGGCTTTCAAGCGATCACAAGAATAGAAATCAATCCTTCTTGCGGTTCCTCAGTCTCGAACGATCTGGATTCTCTCCGAAGGTGTTGCGATGATCCATGTAGTAAATCAAAGCGGAGGGGGAGATATAATGTTGGAAGAAAAGGAAGAGAAGGGGGAGTCCACCCGTCCGTTAGCTTTGTTTGGGTGCCTCCTCCACCGAAACCTGCAGAATAGTCAGCCTGGGAAGGGTGGGGGGGACAAGGGTATCGGAGAGAAATAATTGGAGAAGAACAAACCATTACGAGCTCCACCAAAAGTGTTAGGGGCCGAGGTAGTGGCACCCGGATGCAGGAAATTGCAGTTGGAACCAAATTTACAGTGACCCCGCTGGAAGTATCTGCAAACTTGTGACATTTTGGATGTAACGATGTTGGCAACACGCTGTTAGGTGATGGAGGTCAGTCTTCTCGACGCGTGGAATTGTGGTGAGGTTGTGGTGAGTATGGTTTTCAAGGGAGATGGCGTTGAACCTTCATCGAGTACAGTAACGCATGAGTTGAAGAGTGGGGGCTCGGCAAGGGAAACAAAGTCCCTTCTTCATCCGTGGCTAGCAGGTCAAGCTATTGTACGATATCATAGACACCATACCGGCATATCGGTATGGTGATGAAAACCTTTACCCGGGGCACTTTCTAGCACCAAGATGCCCAACTTCAAACTGCTAAGGCTCCTCGGTAATGCACTTTATTTTTGTTCGCTCTCTACCTTTCGATAGACATTAAGCTGGAGATTCAGAAAATAGAAAGAAAAAAGTAACATATTAGCCCTTGGGCAAGCAATAGGGATTGTAAAGTTGGCTGAGCCAAACCAAATGTTAAACCTCAGTTATTTGCTGTTAAAGCTGCCAAGAAGCACAGTTAACGGGCTAAGAAAGCCAAAAGAACTGGGCATTAACCGCATTGGGCCACATATCAACATGTTTTACTAAGCAAAATGAACCTCGCTGGTCTGGTTTAAGGCTTCCCTCACCGGATCGCACCGTGCTGCCTGCTCTGGAGAAGAGTTTATCCAATAGTCTACCGGCAGAGAGGGCTTTGCAACACCCTTTCAGCCTCCATGCGGATAATCCTTGACTTCAAAAAGCTTATTTTCACCCAGAAACTTACTCATCCTTCCCAGGCGCGCGCGTCCTTCACTACCGCAGTTGTATGGGCGCTTCCTTCATCCCTCCTTCGCGAACCCGTTCACCATCACTCTCCCGAAACCTTCAATCTCCATAACCCAGAGACTTTACCATGGATCTTGACCGAAGCCCCCTCGCTATTTACCGTTCCATCTTTCCCGATGATAAGAAATTCCCTTACACCAGGGATCGTATTAGCCAAATTACGCGACATCGGAGTTCACTTGACGGATGTCTGTTCTTTGATTATGTTCTCAGAGAAATAGCCTGTATTGAAGATGGTAACTATTCAACTCCCTGGTTTTCCCCCCGGGGCCAATTCCCCAATTGTGACAATAACAATAACACATCAACCCTCCAGTCGACCGACTGTACCCACCAAAGAACGTGGCCGGCTTACGAGCGCTTGTCACAACTATCATGGAGAGGGAAGAATTGGATAAACTGAAGAGGGACTCTTTCATATACTATCTCAAGAAGGATTTCGATTACGCACATCCCGGCAGTGATGACGCTGGAAACTACTCTCGGAAGGCTCTAGTTCAGCCAAACTTCTGCGCCTTAATGGATGGTCTCTGGGCCTTGGATAATTTCAGGTTCGAGGTACGCTCCCCCCTACTCATCACAAAGTTTTGGCCCTCACAATCGCCCTCTAGGAAGCTATAACGCACTTGGCCGAACCCGCTGTTACACCCATCAATCCTCACAAGATACTTTCTACCCTCATCCATCATGCTGAGCCTACTCTGGGTCCACGACTTGCTACCACTTTCGTTCAAGCGACGCAGACAAAACTGAACACAGATGACTCAATAAGAGATTACTTCACCGCTCTCAAAGCTACCTCTATTGAATCGGCCTTTCTCTACCAACGAACAGTCCCGGAATCTTTACAGCATGAACTGTTCATCAGTCTTATCGATCATTGCCTCACGGTCCGCAAGGAGGCTAACGCTCTGAAACTTATCAACTTACCATTCACCCCCAAAGAGCAACTGATGTTTGAAGATCACATTTGCCATTCCAATCTTCCAGCTGCGCAGGATACTTTGATAATTAAGCAGATGCATCAAGGGCAACTGGATGAAGCGTTGGCAGCTGCGAAATCTGCTCGCTATCAGAACGAGCCGGAGCTTGGAGGCCTTAACTGGGCAAGTCTAGCTAGAGGGCTTTCCTCGGGTATCGGCCCGAGAGCGACCAACGAAGAAGCTGTTTAACACCCCTTGTACCCTTGATATGAAATCACTCTCATGTTAATAATTCTGAACCAATCATATTTTTGCCACAAATTAAAAATATTTTGTTCTATTTTCCCAATCACGGGCACGGAGAGGAGTAACATGTGAAAATTTTTCTCATCACTTTGCAGTGGCTACTATACAATTAGGCTAGGAAAGCCAGGTGGAAACATAAGGGAATCCCTTATTTCGCAACAAAATTGTGGACATCTATAGGATCACGTCAGCTCTCCGCCATATATAATATTTTCTATAACGAATCCAACTTACTTTCCAGCCACTGAACATATTCCCTCTGCTCCTTGTAGTCAATGTAGTCGGGAACAAAGAGCGCCAAAGCGGTGTTGATTCCTCTTTCATCAAGATACCTCTCTAGCAGGACTTGTAGGTCTTCGTCCAAGTTACCAAATGGAGGACCAGCATAGATACCCCTCCTCTCCCAATCGGCCTCAGCAGTCTGAGCATTGGCAAGTTCGGCAGACTTGTGGTAAAATACATTGTCAATGACAATCATTCCATCCTGAGCAATCGCCTCGATTTGGAGCGCACCCGAGTTTGGCTGTCAGGAGAGTCAGTAAGCATAATCTAGCTCAAAAGAAATTTTGTGATATCGACCTTTCCAATCGTAACATTTACCCGCGCGGGGAAACCTGGGTCTGGCTCATCATCGTCGTATTCGTCGCCGTCCGCATCGTTGGCTGCTGGGGTTCTTCCCTCATCTTGAGCAGCCCGGGATCGTGCACCACTAGATGGCGAAGGCGATGCATTAGGGTCATCCTCCCCTGTGTTCTCGTCGAATAAAGTGTCGTTATTGAGGCCTTCGTTCGAAAGAGCATTAAGATCTGAGATCGAGAATTCAACACGGATACTAACGCATAGTCAATAGGGGTCACTCGAGAGAGGGAAAACGGGGGTGAAGAAAACTCACGTCTCATCTCCGAACTTGCGGATGAGCTGGACTTCTTCCTGGCCTGGCTTATCGATAATCTGGGAAAATATTTGTCAGACTCGAGAACCCACGCGGAACAGAGGAGGGAAGGCACCTGAAATTGGCTAGTCTCCAAATACTCCTTCACACTCAATGGGTAGTCGGCTTCATCTTCTTTCGACCTTTCGAGCTCAATCTCGGTCTGGAGTTTTAAGGTCAATTCCTCGTCCACTATGATTATGAGTAAATGAGTCAATTCTGCCCAGAAGGTTACGAAGCCAAAGCCCAATTGCAATCCATACCTTGTCCCAATTTCTCGAAACGAGGAAATATAGTAGAAAACCGAGCAGCAAGACGGGGGCGTCGTTCAGCCAAAATGGGCCGGAAAACTAAGCCTTGAGGCCTGGCAGTAGAAATTGAACGCGAGAGGAAAAATCTGGCGGATGGGGCTCGGCAGAAGCGAGGGGCCGCTCTGGCATAAAACATTATGAATATTGGTTTTGGTAGGAGTTCAGATGAGGTTTGCTGCAAGAGAGTGGATGGTGGGGGAAAACTTCCGTGAGCCAAGGAAAAATGAAAAAAATTGGGGGCGTGTGTGGAGGGGTCCTTGGCTTATGTACTAGTAGTTGCCGTTTTCAGAATCTTGGCGCTTCTTCTTAGGGCAAACTCTTGCCAAGATTTCCCGATGCTTGAAAGCGGCAAGTAAGCTAACATCTGAACAAACGATCGTTGGCTCGGAATTTTTATTCTTACTTTATCCCTTCTTCGGTTCTGGCAACGGTGAAACAATCATTGCGCAGGTGCCAGGTGCCTGTGCTATCGAATCATGTTCCCGGTATCTACAAATACTACAGATCTTCTAGAAGTCTTCTGCGATTGATGATTCGATCCTACTCCTGCTCCCAGCTGCTGCTGGCCAGTGGTGTCTCACATTCCAGGCTCATGTAAACCACATCACCACAATACTTTTTGTGATACGAGTGCCAGTACCGTATGGATAGGATCATGGTAGCGGTATCGTTATCAGCCTCTCCGACCCAATCTGGCACCCCTAGCCAAAGGAATTGGCAACACCAAATGATGCCGAACTGACCCCTTTTCCTGACAATAATTGCTACAGAATACGTGGTTTGCCTTTGAGATTTTGGTGATGGTATGATACGCGTAACCCTCAGGCACCCTGCAACCTTGGAACAGTAATCAAGTTGTGGCAGGACACCATCTCCCCAAGAGTAGACCTCAACGAAACTGAAAGAGTTCTACTCGTAGTACCGATACCTCGGAGTTTTTGAGTTTTCTTTGAATCCTTTACTCGTAGATATCCTCGCGACTGTGCCCCAAATTGGTAGAGACTAAAAATACTACTTTGTAGATTCAAACACCAAGCCCAATCCTGGGCAACTGAGCCGCAACCCCCAACACGTGCAGGCCAAATATGGGCAGGGGAACAGACGAACAGATGACAGATGCACCCGAGAACTGTGAAGGCCAAAGCCCGAAAATAAGGTGCTTTCCTGTCCCTCTCCCTCCTTGGTGGCTGGTCCCCCTGTTGTCGAGGTGGCTGGTGTCAGGTTTGGGGGAGTGACGTGGCCGGCTGATTGGCTAGGGTAGTGTCGCATTGCTGTAGCAACCAAGGTGTTTATGGCTGATCCCCGCCCTCTCTTTTTGCTGGATTTCCTAAATCGTGCAGACTGTCCTATCATCCTCCAGCCTCCTCTTTTCGCTGCTTCCACACCCTCCCAACCTTTCCACACCTCCCACCCATTCCATCTCGCAATCAATCAGTCCCATACCGCACTCGAACCTCCACATTTCCGGCAAGAAAACCCACAATCGTTTGTCTTAACGATCTTGCACAGAATTTGACGACACCTACGTTCTCTCCATCCCCCCGCATCACTCGTCAAATTCCGAGGGCTGTCCTTTTCAACAATTCCAACAGCCTTTTGACGAATTCCTTCGCGGTGCATTCCATCATTCTCTACGTCTGTCGGTAGTCGAACAAGATATGGCGCTGGAAAGGAGGATCAGATTTGTGTTTGGCTTTGAGAGTACGTTGCGACATATCCGACCTATTCCGCTTTTCTCTGCATGAATGCCGGCATTCTGCGGGTTGGAGAAAGTCTTGTGCTAACGGATGTCCAGGGCTTGTTCCTTTCCTCGCATACCACCATGTCCTCATGGTACTGATCTTGATTGCCATAATCCTACTGTGTAAGTCGCGAAATGTCCGATGCTAGACACCTTTCGGAACTAGGGCTAGTGAGCTGACGTGTGTGTATGCAGCGTTATTACTGGCAGGATGCTCTTCTTCGAGTCCATTAATCCCCTCGATATTTCTGATAAACATGTGGTATCATAAGACGGCACCCGAGTTTGACCCGGCACAAGTTGATCCAGGCGCTACCCGTGCCATTGGGAACATCGTCGGTGACGCAGCGTTAGAGGCTCGAGTAGGGTGGGTATTAGGCGGCCTCTCCAGGAGTTTGCAACGGCGGCTAATTTTCGGGGTTAGATATTTCGGTATCTGCATCAATCCCGATGCTGGATCCTGGTTATGCAGTGCAAATGCATCTTCTCTCGCCGCTCAGGTTACCGTGGACCAAGATCCCTTAAATCTTATCTGGGTAGCCCAGACTTTCCGGGAAAGCATCGTCTTCCCCTATCTCTTGTAGATGGTCCATCTACATACAAAAGCGAAGTATATGTGCTAATCGGTTATTAGGATCATTGCTATCATTCTCGCTGCTGTTACCCTGCTCCTGCTAGCTACATTCCCCGGGTATGAAGAGGAGTATGAGGGAGGCCCCGAAAGGAGACGTCTTCCCAGTCGTGCGGTCTCTCAGATTGCGCTCGCCGTTGTCTTTGTTGCCGCCATTTTCGTCCTAGTATCCGTCTTATGGCAACACACGGCAAGTGTAGCTGCGGCGACAATAGCAGAAAACTTAGAAAACGGTTCGGTATCAACGGGAGTCGGGGTAACAGCAATGGTATTAGGTTGGTTTGGGTTCGCGCTGCTAATCATCGTCACGATAGGTTTACTTGTTATGTAGGTCCCCCTATTGACCATTTTGCTCCCAGCGCAAGCACTAACCCTACCACAGGATTCTATCAATGCACTTGGTCGAGAAACTCACAGATGCCGATGAATTTTAAACGTCGATTTCTTCAACGGCAGGAGGTGGGGTTTATTCTCCGAGGCCGAACAATAGAGATTTATGCATTCAATCGCGAGCCCGAGAAAAATAGTCGGGAGAGTGGGAGCGTTTGGGTCAAGTACTAGGAGAAAAAAATGGGGAAATTCAAAAACCGGCGAAGGTAGTGGGAAACGACGTATCATATGATTTTCACGAATATTGTTTTTAGCGAGCATGTAATATCCCCCCCTTTCTCTTTTTTTTTTTTTACCTCGGTTTCCTTCGTTCTTAAAAAAAGCCCATTATTCGGGTTAACTTGGGTGGCTTCCGTCGATCGAACCTCTCTTGCAGGCCAGACATGAGGAGAGTGAGATAATGTGATTGATTCTGTGTTTTTGATTTTTTCTTTCCGATCTCCCTTCTACCCTTCATGTAACGATACCCTATTTTACGTTATTTCTTTTTCTCCTTTTATTTTTCCTCCGGATCTTTTCCCTTACGACAATGGGTGAAATATGAGGCTTGTTAGTTGGTCGGCTGGAATAAATGATGATATGTCAGGGAAAGGTTGTGAGAGCGGATGCCATTGTTTTTTCGTTATTTCTTTGCGTCACGGGTCAAACTTGGGGAATGGACTGGGATTTGTTTTATTTTATTTCCTCGTGTATCATGTCATGTATTTAGTCAATGGGTTTGGAATAGAATGAAGCGGGGAAAGGTATCATACCACTGCGAGAAATAGGCTCCCGATGCTCCATTGTCATATATATGCGAGTTGCGAATACATGATTAATTGGTACTGCACTCCTGGATAGCCCCTTGTCCCAGTCCCCCAGTAAGAATTCCCATCCATAAAATGCTCACAACACTCAAGCGTTATTACGCTCGGCGTGAAGGCGACCTGGCTGTGAGCCCCAGGATGGCAGAAAAACAGAAAAAGGAGCATAACATTTTTGCCCTCCCCCCCCCCCCCTCTGACAGCCGAGTATCCCGAAGCCCTGGAAAAGGGTATTTGACAACAGGCCAGGAAAGCAGAGAGGGAGTTGCTCTGGGGTATGATACCGTGAAAAACCCCTGCAGCCCACTACGGTATCTCAGGCACGCCACTAACCTCCGGATTCAGGGAGAGAGAGAAGAGGTCCTCCTATCGTATACCATAATACATAAGATTAAGTGTTTTCCTGTCACGGCACACAAGAACCAGCCTAGCCTTCAGGACAATGTTTGATCTCATCCATTGGCATACGGCACATACCGTACGCAATTCTTGTTGACTTGTCAAACCGACGGGGGGGGGGATAGAGAATCTCAAGGAGGTTTTGTTCGAGGCATGTTTTCTTTCTTCTTCCCCACATGCGGGGGGGGGGAAGTACGGTAATCTGGGTTCCTGGAAATCACTAGCAAATCGAGCGGGACAGGTGTTGGTGGGGGATGGGTTGGCTTAGTTATGGCCGAATTAAATTTATCCGATAAGCGGTTATCGATTGCACTGGTGGATAATACAACGAGAGGGAACTGCGTGGAGTTTCCAGATTAGAGAGTTGTGCTAAAGGCAGGGTAACCCTAATTTTCTTTGAAAGTCACTGCGGAGTGACGTCAATACCCATTGCCTATAACTTATCATACCAGTACATCCACACCAGAACTTAGTCCACTACAACATCGTGTACGATTACAACACACCCACACGACATTGTTATCCACGGTGAGTTTAATGATTATCTAAATAAAATTCTATTTACTAACGGATAGCCATCGGATTTAAGTCAATCATGCCGCTACCAGAAACGATTAACGAAGTATTCGAGTTAGCAAAACAACTCGGAGAAACCGATGAGTCGCAGTATTATGGGCCGTACAATGTTCTCCTCAACTACTTTTTTCCATACGAAGAAAAATACGTAGTAGTCCCACAGTACAAAAGGCCGGCACAGCTTAGATCAGTCGATTTTACGACCATCTTTCTTGTTAGGCACAAAGCGCATCCTGTGTTCTTTGTCGTGGTGAAATCCTCCTCGGGACTCCGTAATCTCTCCAGCCGGAAAGAAGCCGATCTCCAGATGCGTGAGAGGTTTGATACCCTTTTCGAAGACGTCGTCATTGGGACCCTCTATGGGGTTAGCACTATGGGCACGAAGATCTGCATTTACAAACTCGATAGGACGAGTAGGCGGTTAACCCCCACCATAATTCCCAGCCACCCGGAGCTAGTTACCGACACAGTACCAATAAACCGGTGGAATATAGACATCCTAACCCCGGAAGGCGAGGAACAATTTCGCGAGATCGTGCAACGCGTCAAAAAGACGTCAACCGAACTGCAGTAGGATAAAATTTTGTTTGATGTATCATACTCGTATTACGGGGGGGCAAGGGGGTGAAAAAAAGGGAAAAAAGGGAAAAAAGGGAAAAAAAGGGGGATAATAAAAGGAAGGGTGGGGGGTGGGCAAGAGGGGAGAGGGCACAGATTGTGGGCAGGATGATGGGGCTATTTGGGGAAAATGTGCTTACTGTGGATGGGACGGTTTGGCGGGGTCACAGAAAGATCACTGCCCCAGGAATTGGGAAGTCGTAGGTGTTCTGATTATCTCTTTTCTTTTTTATTTTTACCCCCCATTCCCCCAGGCACACAGGTGGTGTAGGCTATCCGTTGTTTAGGAAGAATTCTTAACTCAAGTTGAACAAATGATTCAATATTACGATCAACACGAAGCCACAAATACTAGCTACAGAGATTTTCGCAGAGCAACACGCGGAGTTATCGCTCATGCTGGGTTTAATAAGGTTATGGGTTAGTGTTTGTACGCTTTCTTTTGTATCTAGTCTGAGCTACCAGTCGAGAGCTTCCTGTATCGTACATCGAGCATCCACATCGTTATCGTTACGTACCACAACCACCACCGATGTGCTTTTCTCCGTGTTCTGGCCGGAAATTTTGGTGGGTTTCCTATATGTCGCGCGGGTGGTACTTTTCATATGTACTGCGGGATGCGCAGGTTGAGCTAGTGTACCTCAGAAATGTACTGCGGCAAGGTCCGATACCTAGATTGGCAGTGATACCTTCGCACCGTTACCTACGCTACCCCAGTCATTATTGGGCTGTGAGCGAGCTGCCATCAGAGTGTCACTATCAAAGTGTGGACGAGCGGGTATCTCAGAACATGGATGAGTATGTGTTGTAAATATATAATGATCCCAGTCGTAGAACGTTGTATTAGCAGTATCAAGTACCGCTCGTAATAGGGAGCAGAGTCGTATGGAGAAGCACTGAAGTGTCAATAAGTGAGTATCCAAAGGCATCAACAGGTTTGACTGTAATTTCCATTAGAGTTCGTTGTTTGATGACGGAAAAATTCAGATTTGTCATTGCTGATCACTCACCCAAAATGGAAAGCCAAGACCTCCCTTATCCTTCTGATACCTGCGCCACTCACACTGGAGATGGTGGATTTCACGATTTTACGGTACCTTACTGGTATTTCATAGCCTAAGCTAAATTTACGTCTGATACCTGGCTCTACCACATTTTACCTGCTGGCGTCATTTTAGGCTTAAAACAAGGAGAGCAAAAGGTTAGGTTACAGTATGGGTTGGAGCGATTGTGCTACAGTGCACGTCCCCGACGAGAAGTACCTGAGGATTGAAAATACACTCGTACTACGATACAGTACAGTACAAGTTGGGGTACTTATTCTTGTGCTCGTACTCGAGTATGTAACACAAGACAGGGATTGGCGGAGGTTTGGTCTGGGATGATGTTTGGTGACGCAAAAGTTCTACAACCCTCTGCAGCATATGATACCGCATACGGTAACTGGCCGGACAAACATTGTCGTCATCATAAACTTATCATTTCTCCCCGTCCCTCTCTCCTTTTCCTTCCTCTCCCTTTCCAACTTGATCACAACCTACACAACTTTGGCAATCGGCCTGCACAAGAGAACACTAAAAGCATCGGTAGGTTGCATCCATACACCCCCAACAACAATAATTGTTTGGCATTTGTCTCCTAGTGGGCATTATTTGTTTTCCTGGAATTTCTCCGTACCTGCTCTCGCGCGTGATTGTTGTTTGCTGGGAATATGCCTCTTCGAGGTCATTCGCGCACCTAGCTTCCCCCTCCTCCCTCCTATCCTCTTCTTCATATCGCTCTAATGCACGCCCCCTTGCCCAGTCCCCGGCCTCACCTTGCATTAGCCTTTCTGTGGGTTACCGTATTTGCTTGGAGATAGCCCTTGTTCGTCCAATTAGTTTTTCGTCCATTTTCTCTCGCCCCTTTCCCCGAATTTTTGCTGCCCGTTGCCGGAATTCAAGATAATTGACGAGAAATTAGCTCATTCACGCATCCCTTCCTGTGCCCACCGCTACTAGGCTGTTACGCATACATCCCTCCATCATCGCACTTATCAGCAGTCTACAATTCCATAAGAGGCCTCTGACCCTCCTGTCCTTCTCGCCGCCACCTCACCCGGGATTAATTTTGAGGCTTGTCTTGGAAGAGAGAAGGAGAATCACTCGGGATCCCCTGCTTCATCATGACTTCTCAGTCGAATTTGATAATGGTCAGCAATCGGCTTCCCATTTCACTGAAGAAGAAGGACAATGGCGAATACTCTTACAACATGTCTTCCGGAGGGCTCGTCAGTGGGCTTTCGGGTATGACCAAAAATACCACCTTCTCGTGGTTTGGGTGGCCGGGAATGGAGGTTCCAGAAGATGACACGGAGAAGGTTACCCGGGAACTAGCGGAGAAGTACCAAGCTGTTCCTGTATGGCTTCCAGACGAGATGGCGGATAAGCATTGTAAGGAGCCTTGGTCTCAATGTCCTGAGCGCTAGTTAACTTGGCTTGCTATTGAATTAAGACAATGGCTTTTCTAGTAAGTAATAGCATAATTCGGGCTACATATAACCCCAAGCCCTAACCAGGGCTGTGTTCTCATAGATTCAATATTGTGGCCCTTGTTCCATTACCATCCTGGGGAGATTAGCTTCGACGAAGGCGCGTGGATAGCGTACCGAGATGCGAATCAATTGTTCGCTGAAAGTATCGCAAAGACAGTGAAGGACGACGATCTAGTCTGGATACACGATTACCATCTCATGCTCCTCCCAGCCATGCTCAGGAAGGCTGTGGGCGACAGAGTCAAGAATTTGAAGATTGGCTTCTTCCTACATACGCCTTTTCCCAGCAGTGAAATCTACCGAATATTGCCAGTGAGAAAGGAGATTTTGCAGAACGTCCTGGAGGCAGATTTATTGGGTTTCCATACCTTTGATTACGCCCGACACTTTTTGTCATCGTGCACTCGTATCTTGTTTGTCACCCAATTCCCTCTATGCAGAATTGTAATTTTACTCACAAACCTACAGAGGTTTGACTACCACACCCGCTGGCGTAGAGTTTGAGGGTAAATTCAGGAGGGTTGGGGCATTCCCAATCGGAATTGACCCCGAGAAGTTCGAAGAGGGCCTACAGAAACAATCAGTCCAAGATAGGATTGCCCAGCTTGAGAAGAAGTTCCAGGGTGTCAAGCTGATTGTTGGAGTTGACCGGTTGGACTACATCAAAGGAGTCCCTCAGAAACTTCACGCGTTGGAGGTCTTTTTGGACGAGCATCCTGAATGGATCGGAAAGGTTGTCTTGGTCCAGGTCGCAGTGCCTAGTCGGGGCGATGTTGAAGAGTACCAAAATCTCCGCGCAGTAGTTAATGAGCTTGTTGGGCGTATAAATGGGCGCTTTGGTAGGCTAAACCATGTCGAGCGATTCGGGGGGGGGGGGGTACCGATGCTAACAAACTCAGGCTCTGTCGAATTCATGCCCATCCACTTTATGCACAAGAGTGTCAACTTTGAGGAATTAATATCTCTTTATGCGGTTTCTGATGTATGCCTTGTTAGTTCTACTAGAGATGGTATGAACTTGGTTTCCTACGAGTACATCGCAACTCAGCAGAAGAGACACGGAGTGATGATCTTGTCGGAGTTCACTGGTGCTGCTCAGAGCTTGAGCGGAAGCATCGTAGTGAACCCATGGAATACGGAAGAATTAGCGAATGCCATGCATAAGGCTATAACGATGCCGCCCAACCAACGCGAAGCAAACCACAAAAAGCTTTACGAATACGTGACAAAGTACACAAGGTGGGTGGCTGCGGGTTGGTATACATTCTGTGTTTGGTGCTGATTCGGTGATATAGTTCATTCTGGGGCCAGACGTTTGTTGGGGAACTCACATCTCTTTCTGAGAAAGACAATGCCGAACGGATAGGATAAGCTGCCTTTAAGGTTCTGAGATAAATTAGATCATTGGATGGTGCTGCTGATGGTTTTTTTCGCCTCGGGGCCTATTCCCGTCGACCCCAGCACTCGGTTGATAAAGTTTGTGGTTTTTGCCTATAGCATAAAAAACGTGTTTGAGGTACTTGTTCATCTTTTGTTTTCATGATGCTAAAGAATGTGTCCTAGCCTACGGGGTCTTATGTATTTTGTTCTTATTTTTGGCTCGTCTCCCATGATATTTCTTCAATAAAAAGGGATAATTTTGGTAATTAGAAGTCGTGCTTTGAATGTCGTAGAGATCGAAAGCGAGGTTGGAGCTGAAGCAATGTGGCAACGTGGAACGTTCGTAGATGGTGGGAAATATTCTGGGGTGATAAGTGTTACAGGGAATGCTGTTGAGCGAATGATTAGCCGTGACCGTATTGATCCGGCGGTTGCTGAAACCTGTGGGATGTTGGATATTCTGGGTGTTCCCGGAAGCTTAGTCATCGGTTAAGGGCCACTTGTCTTCTTTGCTCTATTTTGTTTCGCTTCTGTTTTCTTCTCTCTCTTCTTCTCAACAACTTCTTTCTACACAGCGAATAAAGCCAGTGAAACCGTTCTTAACACAACCGCCATTTGACTTTTAATTTCTCTCTTGTTCTCACATTCCGTAGAGTTCCTCTCGTACTATATAATCTACCCATCAAGCGGCTTGCAAACACTTCATTCCGTCCGCCGCTTAGGGTGCTTGGCGCGCCGCCACAGATCATTTCCAAAAAAAAACCCCTCCCGGAACCGAAAATAGGTACAGTGCTGAGTCAGCGGCCTCACAGGTGCGCATACCCCCCCTCAAGAATCCGGTGCTCCCTCCTTCCCTCGAAAGTTTCAATGTGGCCGACCTCTGCAGCAAGCGTGCTTCATTTCTTTTGCTCCAGTCTACCAATCCCATCTCAACAATCATGAAGGCCAAGACATATTCTGCCCTTCAGAAAACCTACGATCAAGCATACCTCACCCGTTCCACAGCTGTATTTCACCCCCTCCATTGCTACCCTCCTTCACCTAGCTGATGGGTGGTCCATTGACTCCCGGTTATGCTTATTCAATGTTGCTAGGTCTACTACGAAGGTCAAGGAAATGAGGTAGAAGCTTTACGATGCTGGCGCGAGTGCCTTGGGCAACTCCAAGGCCACAATTCCGCTGGACATCGCCCTCGCTCAGAAACGGAGCGTACATTATTAAGGTCGCTCAAAGCAATGCAGGATCAGTGCCAGGAGCGATCGGAGCTACTGCAAGCATTGTTGATCAGCCGAGTGGAAGCGGAGAATAACGGACAGGGCTGGAGAACCAGAGACGCAGAAGCGGTCACGTCGAGCCTACAAGCTGCTGGTCCAGCTCAGAATGTTAAACCGGCGGTCTCATTTGTACCTCCCCCTCCACTTCCGCCTCTGGTTCCTCCGAGAAGAAAACTGCCTTCATCTGGTTCTTCGTCCATTCGAGATACCTCGAGGGCTAGTCCCCCACGCCTTCATCCCGCCGCTGCCCCGCCGCATGCTGTTGCCCCTTCATCACTATCTAGGGCACCGGGCCCTGAGAAAAGAGCCTTCCTATCCACACTGCGGCCTTCACGTAAACAGAAGAAGACAGATTCAAGGATCATAAATGATGGTCCGGAGGCTGCCGCGAAGGCTGCCACGCTGGCTTGGACCTCACTATCTCGAGCTGAAGGTGTTCATCTTTCACGAACGATGACGGATCCGCCTGCGGACTCTCTACCCATCCGACAAAGCTTCGTTGCTTCGGCTTCTACCAACGATTTATTCTGTGTGCAGCATGCTTCTACATTTACTGTAAACTGGCGGCCGGGTCCACCCCCCGCTGCGCCGCCCCGTACCGGCCTGGCTGGGATTAGGTCTCGCCCTCACAGCTCTATACTTCCGTTGGGAGGGCCGCCGTATCCGGAGGATAGCACACCTCCGGCACCACCCCCACACGGGTTCTTCCCATCTTCGAATAAGAATATCCGCACTCCGCATCTACCTTCCCCTGAGCCCCCGCAGGCCCCGCAGCCACCTGCCGAGAACGCATTTCGCTACTCACGCACTGATGCCCAGAGCGCCCCAGCCCCCCCACCGCGGGTCCCCCCAAAGCCTATCAGGCCTGAGAGGCTTTCTCATGTAAATAGCACCGAGCCCATGATACCTACGCCCGAGTCAGAACCCAAAGAAGATTCGGATTCAGAGTATTACAAGTCACCTACCGTTGCAAATTCCAGGAACACAGTTCACCCACCGGCGGCACCTGAGGGAGAGGATGGGTCAACTGCTCCGCCGACACCACCTCCGGAGGAGGAAAAGCCTATTGCGTCTACTGGAGAAGAGGAGGAGGGGGAGGAGGAGGAGGAGGAGAAGGAAGTGCCTCCTCCCACGGAGAATACGCTTGATGAACGAGTAGCTAAGGCCTTGGAAAGTATTAGTAAAGGAGTGGATATGAACGCAGCAATGCAGGTCGCGAATGAAATCGTTGTTAAGGGAGATGAAGTTCATTGGGATGACGTTGCAGGGTTGGATGCCGCAAAGCTTGCCCTCAAGGAAGCGGTAGTCTACCCATTTCTGCGACCAGATCTGTTTAGCGGCTTGCGAGAACCTGCGCGGGGAATGCTCCTGTTCGGACCTCCGGGAACTGGGAAAACTATGCTTGCTAGAGCTGTCGCAACAGAGTCCAAGTCTACGTTCTTCTCCATTTCTGCCTCCTCACTCACGTCTAAATATGTAAGTGCTATATTCGTCCAGTTGTTGAGTAGTACTAAATTTCAATATAGCTCGGCGAGTCGGAAAAGCTCGTCCGTGCACTCTTCGCCCTTGCCAAGGCAATGGCACCTAGCATCATCTTCGTCGATGAGATCGACTCTCTGCTATCTTCGAGAAGCGGCTCCGGCGAACACGAGGCGACCCGAAGGATCAAAACCGAGTTCTTGATCCAGTGGTCCGACCTCGCGAAGGCTGCTGCGGGGAAGGAAACTGCCGGGGGAGACGCATCTAGAGTGCTTGTCCTCGCCGCAACCAATTTACCCTGGGCGATCGACGAAGCCGCCCGCCGGCGGTTTGTCCGACGGCAGTATATACCGTTACCCGAAGACGAGACGAGAAAAAAACACTTGCAAAACCTTCTGGGACATCAGAAACATCATCTCGGTGATGGGGACATGGATAGGTTGATTGAGCTCACAGATGGTTTGTGCCCCTCCCCACCCCATAACACCCGATTTGAGCTGCAGTTAACGTTATCCCAGGCTTCTCTGGTTCAGACATAACCGCCTTAGCAAAAGACGCAGCAATGGGCCCGCTCAGAAGCCTCGGCGAAGCACTGCTGCAAATGCAAATGGACGATATTAGACCAATTACGTTCGAGGACTTTGAAGCGAGTCTCAAGTCGATAAGACCGAGTGTGAGCAAAGAGGGATTGCAAGCGTTTGAGGATTGGGCGAAGAGGTTTGGGGAGAGGGTTTAGTTTGGGTCTTTGTGAGTGATTGTATGATATGGCTTTATAAATTTTTTATTTTTTATTTTTTATTTTTTATTTTTTATTTTTTATTTTTTATTTTTTATTTTTTATTTTTTATTTTTTATTTTTTATTTTTTATTTTTTATTTTTTATTTTTTATTTTTTATTTTTTATTTTTCCTCTTTGCTCAGCTCCTGATTTGGGTCAAGGGCGTAATTGGGTTGGGTTGACGGGAGGGAAGGGGGATTGTATGATATAGCATAAACCATAGCATGGCATATGAAGGGCGTTGGAGTGGTACTGTACAGGATTGAATTGAATTGAGCCGGGAATATAGTTTTCTCTCTCTTCTGTAATTTGTCAGATCTATAGTTCCTTCCAGCGAATATAGTATACCCTCACCTACACACATATACACACATCCTCCCAGCACTCTCTATCCTAAAACCTTCCCCTCCCCCTCCTCCCTCCCCTCCTCCCCCTCCTCCACCTCCACCCCCCTTGCACCCCCCACCTCCACAATACCCACTTTTCTAACCTCCCTCCTCAAAACCTTATCCGCACGCTTAGCATCCCGCTTGGCCACCCACTCCTCCACACTCTGCACCGCCTTCCTCTCCTCCCCCGTGCGCATGGGCGACACAATCTCCGCCACGATGTGCGTCTTCCACTTGGTCGTAACGTGTCCCGGCAAGATCTTGACGCAATCGCCCTCGACGCAGGCTTCTGCTCCGTCGTGCACGAGGTGGTGGGTGTAGGCGCCGTATTTCTTTCATTCACATGTAAAAAGTTAGTTGGAAGTGGGGGGGAAGAGGTAGTGGGGGGGGGGTAAACTTTTCGAAGGTGAGAATTCCACAATTCCTTTGGGACGCGGACGCGGATGGTTTTTGCGCAGCGGCCGGTGGAGGTTACGATGCCTATTGGCATTTTCTGTTGTCTCTTTCTTTCCTTTTCTCTTCTCTCTCTTTCCTTGTGTTTTTCTTTTCCTTTCTTTTCTTTTTTCCTTTTTTCCTTTTCCACAGAGGGGTTGGTTTGGTTTGGTTTGGTTTGGGTGTAAGTGGGGGTGGTATGATATGTACTCGAGTACCGTAGTGGGATTTCACCTTTGGTGGTGGGTGGGTGGTTGAAATATAGTGAGGCTCTCGCGCCACGTTTCGAGCCTCGGCCAATGGGGCAAGGTTTCGGGGGTTTGGTTGTTCCGATGGGAGTATCAAATTTGTTTCTGGAGGGCAATAAATAGATACCGGTATCATACCCATACCATGCCATACCGGTGTGCGCAAGTGTGATTGGGGAATTATTTAGCCGGGGTTTTGGGCTGCGGGTGTCGTTCCGGTGGACCTTTTTTATTATTATTATTGACAATAAATTTCTAAGGATAATGATGATGATAATCATAACAATAAATAATAATAATAACAACAACAGTCCCTAGGGTTTTGACTGTTGTAAATAAAAATAAAGGTCCTCCGGGGCTCCGTTTGTATTCACCCGTCTTTGGATATTAAGAATGGGAAAAGGAAGATTGGAGGGAAATTAAAATCAGGCAAAAGGATTAGCTTTTATCGCCGGATTTTTGTTTTTGTTTTTGGTTCTGTACAGCTATCTCCCCGTGTTCAGTGCGCCGAATACACCTTTTTGTTCCCACTTCTATAACTAATGACAAACAGACCGTTCATGAAGAGTAGAAAGAGAAGAAAGAGAAAAAAATAAAATCGCATGCAGTGTATTCTGAGGAAACTTTTTACTGGTGCTGGAGGAAATTATACCGAGTTGAGACGGAGGTAGTACCTAAGATCAATATTAGCAAAAATTCAGGCTACTCCCAAGAACTTTCTTGAAACTTACTTGGCCATCTCGTACGAAGTCCTTCAATTAACATGTTAGCATTTGCATTATTAATGACGAAACACTCAATTCCCAACTCACCAACAGATCGCAGTGCTCGGCATGGTAGTAATAATGCGAGGTCTGAGCCCCTTAAAGAACCCCCTGTAGCCTTCCCTCTCATGGATAATCTTTGCCGCGTCGAATAGTCCTTTGCCTATAGAAACGTTAAGATTCTGCGGTCCATAACCAGCACAAACAAAGGTGAAATGATTGGTGGACTCACTATTACGGATACGACTATCCTGAGAAGTGCCCCTAGTCTGCAAGAGCGTTTTGATAACGTCCAAAGGCGTAGTCATGGCCGCAGCCACGGCTCCGGCCATTCCGCCAGAGAGACAATGACTGAACGGATCGTATCTGCGGGTGGGGTTGAGAACCTTGGCCAAGCTTTCGTACGCCGTAAATTGAATCGCGGTAAACGGAATAGTCATGGCCAAGGTCGTGGGGTAAGAGATATAAAAGGCGCGAAAGCCTTCATTGCGGTAGACCGAACGAGCACAATCGGCGATGGATTCATAGGTAGAGCCATGCACTTGCATGCGCTGCTTGATGACTATTGCAAATCAGCAAAATGATCAATGGAATCGACATCATGATCAAGCCTACCATCGAACGGGTTCATCAAGGCATCACTGGCAGTTGTGGCGCAAGCCCCAGCCGTAGCTATGTTGAAATTAATCGGGCAAGCCTGAGAAAGGAATTTCAAGCAAGAACCTACCAACCGCAAAAGGATGATGCTCGGATCCAACATTTCCTCCCAGCTTCTGTTTTACAGCTTCGTAAGTGCCAAAATAGACAGCATGGGCCGGACCTGTAACGCATTCAATATTCAAACCACCATTCCAAGTTCACTAGCTCGTGGGGGACATACCGGCGCCAACAGCGACACTTGCAATTCCTCTCCACAAAGAGCGAACTCCCTCAGTAGAAGATATTTGAGCAACTGCATTCGTAATCCCAGTATACATGGCAGCGGGGGTGGGGTTGACAATTTGCATGCGAGTCTATACCGTTTATGAGCCGCCATTTCGCCCAATTATCTACGGAGGTGTGACAAACCTTAATAGCATCGACCGGATACATCACAACATGCTCCTGTTAATCGGAGGAGCTCGGTCAGTTTGTTCCTTCTAGATCTCGGCGGACGTATTTCCCTACCATGACACCAGCAAACGCTCCTGCGACCAAATTCGACGTCAAACTTCCACCGCCCAGGGATTCGTAGTCGATTTCTTGAGGTGGTACGTGCTCAGCCATCGTGTCTTTGATCATGGTAGCCAGGATGAAGAGCGCTGAAAGCAAAGGTTATGGAGAGTTGGGAGTGGTAAGGTAGCTCGGTAGGTGGAAACCGGAGCAAATTTGTGGGGTTGAGAGGAGGGAGGAAGAAGTGGGTTGACGGCTCAGTCGTGGGGAAGAGGTAGGAGATTTCGAAGGCTCGGATTGAAAGAGGGCCCAAGACGCACCGTGACGTTGGGCTGAGGAACGGGAGTGTGGTGAGCAGAGGGTGTAACTGAGGGCGAGTTGTAACGACCCTCGTGAATGAATGGCCCTTTTTTTTCCCCCTTCGTCCCCCACTGTCCTTTCTACCCCAACGGAAGGCAACCAGTAGATCGCCAAGGTTGCTCGTTTTCTTTTCTTCTTTTGTAACCTTTGTTCTTTGGAAGGTGGTAGAGTCGCGATGCCCGTATTGCGTCCTGATCTAAATTCGCTTGTTTTCAACTTAATTCGCGGTTATGGGGTTCTGCTTGATCCCATCACAATCCTATCCCAGTGCCATGAACATTCACACAGATCTCCATTGTCCCGGGAATTCCCTCCCCGCTCCCCCACTGAATAGTGATCACCGTCGTGATTCATGGAAATCCTCTGCCTCACCATTCGGCTTGAATTGACCTTTCCACTAAATTTTTCTGTCCTTCTAACCTCCCGCACTTCCGAATTGCCTTACCGTACATACCGGCTTGCCGCTCCCGAAGGATGCCCCCCCACCAGCCCGCGTCAAACACAGGATGCCGATGGGCTGTCGCTGGAGGACGGGGGGGGGGGACTTTACAGGGATGGAGAAGTGAGGCTCCCAAGGCGGGGGCTAATAAACCAAGCACTCGGACTCCTTATCAGATTTTATGTGCCTCACTTGTTGATATTGGCTGAACTGGCATGGTGCATGCATCGGATGCTGGGCCGTACAGCCAAAAAGCCAGCCTTCCTCGTAGAAAATTCACCCATAGAATTCAATGTATTTGTGAGAAGCGACGCTTTTTTTTAAAAAAAATTCTGATATATGCATTGCACTATCCACTACTTACTTGAGCTCCGGAAGGATATTGTTGGCAGATGTAACTGTGGGAATACAGTTAGACCTGATTGAGCCGCAGCATCTCCACCAAGAGCTGGCATGTATCTGTAGTATCGGAACTCACCTGAGACCCCAGTATTGTCAGGCTCAGCAAACATCTTGGACACTTTGCCATCCTCGACGATAAGAACATATCTCTTGCTCCTAGGTCCACCAAATATGGCCGTTGCATCAAATTTCATGCCAACGGCGTCGGTAAACTCGGAGGAAGGATCGGCTAGGAAACGGAAAGTCTTATCATCATGAGAGATGAGTGAGTCCTTCCATGCCTACACACATCATACGCCACACATTTTAACGGCCCAATCCAACCTACGGTATCAGCACAGAAGAGTAGCAGACCTTTGTAACAAAGGGGTCGTTGACAGCCACAACATAGGTCGGAACATCAACCCCAGCTTCGATAAATTTAGCGATGTGTGCTGCACTGCAGGCGGGGGAGAATGCTGGTGAAATGGGCGGGAGTTAGTGGCCATGATTATTCGGAAGCACGATTCAAAATTTTGGTAATATACCGCCGGGAACGCCAAGAATAAGAGCTCTCTTTTTCCCCTCGAGTTCCTCGGCGATGGAGACTTTTTTGCCTAGGGTAGGAAATAGTAGTAAGTATAAGCTGTAGTGGGATTGGATGATTCGTTATGGTGAAATGAATAACCCACCCGGTGTATCCTCTCTCAATTGGACATTGGGAACCGGGTCACCAACTCTAATGTAAGCGCCAGGCGACGCGTGAAAGCCGCGAATGGAAGTAGTGGAAAGAAGGCGGCGAGCAATTGGAAGAGTAGCGGTCCTGAAGCGGAGGGGGGAGAACATATCGACGATCTGATTAATTTTTAGCATGCGACTCACCAGGTTGGCGGGTCAGGAAGGGAAGGACAGGGTGAAATTGGGATTGGATCGTTTGCGCACTTTTGTACCGGTATGTGTTTGAGCTGTGAGGAGGAGGAGAAGGTGGATTGAATTGCGGGGTGGAAAATACTCAGGTCTGGAAGGTCAGACTTAGGATGATCTTCATTAGACCCACCGCTGAATTTAGGGCGAAAGCTCACTACCGGGAGGCGGCGGGTGCGGGTACAGGTACCATGAGCAACTGTGCAACCCTCCCTCCCTGCTGTCGACTGCGGGCAAGGCTTAAGTAAATGTGCTTCCTTCCCTACATCGACTCCCAATACGAATTATGATGCTTGTAAGCAGTCAATCGATAATTGCTAATATTTGCGTATAACATTGTAACTCGATTAGGCTTCTCTACTTGAATGCCTTGGGCAAGCAGAGAGTAGGCTAGGTTATTATCAGGACACAACTTCCACCCCTAGACTAGTACCTGCACGCCAGACGACAAGATGCTCCAATTTTAACGTCCAGTTCATGGGTCCTGCTGACTTGGTCGCACTTTTAACGAATGTGCCGGTGCTCGAGTGCACAAATGGACAAAGGTGAAGACCGTATAATTCATACATCCCCCATGGCCTGGACAAAGCTCGCTTTCGCACTCGGCTATTCACAATGGACAAGCATTCCATGTCACCTCAGTCCGATAAGGTGTCCCGACACTTGGGTTTGACGGATGGATCTCACATCATACGGTACGAGTACATTACCTCATTACCGATTCTGATGAACTCACTCACTGAAGAGATGTTTTTCAAAATTGTCGTACTCGAGTAGGGGCACCGTAGAAAGCCCCCGATTCTCTACCCCGATTCTCTAGCCCGGCCAGCCTCTGGCCTCCATGTTGGATGATAAAAAGGTTTCTGGGAGGGTCGGTATTTCCCGTACACAGTGCCATCTGGGCCCGTTGGACACGTTGAGCCTCATTGGCTTGCATAAAGTTCGTGATTCTGCTGACGGGTTGAGTACAGTACCGGTATGATATGGTATCTGGAATTCTTAGCGCGGCTTAACTTAGGCTTGGGAAACGCCAAGATTTCCTGATACTTTTGGAATCTGTGCCGGCATATGATCTGGCACAGTACCGTATCATACTGTACTCGTACGAGTACCGTACCGTACTTGAGTACCGTATTTAGACTGCTCGCTTGACCCACAGTGGGCGGTCAGGTCCCCCGGGCCTCGCAATCCGAGACAAAACGCCGCAAGAAGGAACACTGCTTTTTTTCCAGACACGGTATGGCTTATTTAATCCGAGCCCGTTGGATCTCATTAACTTGTATTCGTAATTTTGTTAACCTGCTCAGCTAAACCCACTATGGCTTAGATAGTGATTTGTATTGAGATCCCCGATGGTGGATTTAGCGAGTGAGTACCGGCACGGTACTCGAGTATAGTAGGATGATCCTCTGGAGGGTTGATACGGCCCACCATACCTGTCCTATCTGTGCCGGTGAACACAGACTAAAGGAGCACAAGTGCGCATCTCCAACTTGTCCTAAGAAAGGCAATAGGAAGATCATCGCAGATTGTTGCCCTGTTACCCCGTTCAAGTGTGCAGCTTGCGGAGGTAACCATCCGGCGTACTCCATGGAATGCCCTGTTAAAACCAAGGCCAAACAAGACGCCAAAGAACATTATGACCAAAGAAGAGCTTCCCAATCTTCCGAGGGTATGGATACATCTAAATAACCATGATTGAGTCACAGAACTCAGATGGTCACGCTCCTTTACATTGTTTTTCTATAGTACAACATAATTGCAGGGAAAGCAATTTGGTGTTTTTAACGTTATTTTCACTCATTAGGAATAGGAATGTTTCTTTTGTGTGTTTACAAGACTCTCCTTTGTTTCAGGGTAGCCCACTTAGGGCACCAGGTTTTCAATATTATGTTTCGAATATTTTTGGTTTCAAGAAAAGGGTGGCTACTTATATTAACCTTTCATTGGCTAAAGATTTTAATAATTTATGTTTTTCTCCTACTGTTGATGTGCTTCAGTTAGTTTTGTCAAGAAATGATGGAAGACCTGTACTTGGGGAATTTAATAGTGTTTCCTTGATTAATACTTATAACAGACAGGTGGATGGAGTTAACACAGTTAAAGCTACCGACCTGTTTACAAATGATTTTCATCCCTCCCTGATGGTCAGGGACCTCAACGTACACATGCTTTACACGGATCCTACCAGGAACATGTCGAGTGCTGAACGCCGGAAGGGAGAACAATACTTTAGAGCGGCGGAACTACAAGGCTTTGCTATAATCAACGAACCTAGGGTCTACACTAGAACTCCGGACAACACAAACAACAGACCTTCTGTTATTGATTATACCTTGGCCAACAGACAATTGGCTGACTTTGTCAAGACATAGAAGACCAATATCCCTCACACCGGTTCAGACCATACAGCCATAGTTACCTCTATAACCTCTGCCCTATATGTCATGGCCAGGCCCTCCCCTAACTGGGGAAAAATAACCTGGAAAGTTGAAGGCAAATCGAATGCTGTGATAGAAGAGAAAATTAAGAGGCTTATAAGCTCTATGGTTAATGACGAACATACGACCTCGTTCAGATGGACTCGAGAGACCGAACCCGAGAATGCAGTTGACGACTTCAAATTCAACCTTTCTCTCCTGATCCATACAGTCAAAAAGCATGCACCCATGAAGAGACCATGCAGATGGTTGAAACCTTGGTGGACCCCTGAACTCACCCAGCTTAGGAAAGACTGCATATGTGCCGCCAGAGAGGTCAAGTTGGACCCTGCCTTAACCTGAGACGCAAAAGAAAAGAAAAAGGCCTACCAGTCTAGTGTCAAAAGAACTAAAGGAGCCCACTGGCGGACCTTCCTTGAAAATGCAAAGAAAAATGATATCTGGAGGACACATCAATTTACGAAGAAAAGAATAGGTGATATGGTGCCAGGTGGACATGCCCACACAAGTGCATCTGTAACAATCCTACTCCGGTGTAGATTAGTGGTGCAACAGGTAACGAGCTACTTACGCGAGGATCATGAACTATCGTTATAGTTCTCGTTCGTTCGAGTATCTGAGAGTGTTCTTCTTTCCGATATTAACTTATAATATCTTCTTTCGTCTTGGACTATCTTATAGTCTTCTTATCTCACTCCAATACCTTATTGGGGAGAGATGGTGAGGGAACTTCTTCGTGCTTCTATCTCTTCTCTAATGAGAGAGATGTGGTACTGTCTCTTATCATATCAAGGTCGTAGTTGCTCTTACGCTATTACGAGCTAGATTGCTTGTTTTCAAGCGAGAGGTAAAGATAAAGGTATATTGTAGAAAAGTACTTAGATGGTAGCGTGAAGAACTCTAACTACTGTGACCGAGTCTCCTTCTTATAGACTCTTCGCGCTAACAACCCTAACCCTGGTGACTCATAACTTGAGTCACGCGGTCCTATGACTCATAACGAGTCATGCCCGAAATCCATCAGATGACTCCTATGAGTCACTGCGCAACATGTCGTAAACCAATCATAAAACATAAAACATGTCAGGTGCGCAAAATGCGTCACCTGCGTGAAACTCGTGACTCATAATGTGAGTCACGCGCGAAAGGCATTCCATCATTATGACTCACAATCGTGAGTCATAGAAACATCAACTAATCATAACATAACAATGACACCCAAGTGCGAGTCATGTGAGAACTATGAGTCGACTGACTGCATTGCGTGAAACATAAACATATATGACTCACGATCGTGAGTCATAGAAACCTAAACATATCTTATGACTAATAACTATTAGTCATGTGAAATCTGCCTTGCTTAGTCACGATTTGTGACAGCATCCTCACTTAATGAATCAATCATGTAATACTTTCTTCCCGCTGAACCCTAGCCAGGTTGCCCTACAGCCACCAGCGTTCGTTTGGCTTGAAGAGAGAGACAAAGTTGATGCATCAGAGGTCTCGCAGGCTTTCCAGAAATGCAGCAACAACTGTGCTCCTGGACCGGATCAGGTGCTATATGGAGTCTGGAAGGGAATACATACTGTCAACCACCATGTTATCCCTAGACTCATGGACCACCTACTCTTCTGGTCAAGCCACCCACCCTTACTCAAAGACTCACTGGGCATTCTCCTCCCCAAACCTGCCAAAGGGGACTACAATGTGTTTGCGAGCTATAGAGTAATAGCCCGCATGCAAATTATTTCGAAAATTGCGGAAAGGATTATCAACCAAAGGTTCATTAAATTTGCCAAACTCAACGGCCTCTACTTGCTAAGACAGACAGGTAGCCTACTGCAGAGAGCGACCTTCGATGCTGGTGTTAGGCGGGAGCCTATGTCAAAATCTTGCAAGATAACGCAGGCCCATAATCTTAATTGTAGACGGAGATTGTCTAGGAAGGCTCAATGTCTAAAGTAGAGGTAGGTAAAGTGACAAAAGATTTCTAGCGTAAATGTTTTATATTGATAAGATCTCTTCTCCGTTGCTTGATAATATTCAAATAACTCAGAAGGCACCTTAATATTTATATGCCACGTCTGGGTGGTCGCAGGCTACATCTAGTTCTTATACTAACTAAGTACCTGCTAACAAACTCCAGCTTCTTCTAAAAGTGCGAACACTATTTGACCCCGACAATTCTGTTATCTCACTCGACTTCCGAATCGCAACACCATGCATTTTCCTGACAGTGATCCCACACATCAGTCCATTGGTTACGATCCTTCTTCGTCGGCATGGAGTCTTGCTTACCATTACATAGGCAGAATGGTCTCCCTGATCGAACCAACAAAGAGGCCAGCTTTGTTATCGAACCTCTCAGTATTGCAGATGCATTCTGCACTCGACCGCTGCGAGGCATAAGATAGACTTGTCACGATAATCGCTCCAATAGCCATTATCGCTTGATACTCATATCATTATCGTATGGTTCCGTCAGTATCCGAAGAATACTATTGACATGTATGAGCATGGGTATGCCTGATTTCTCAAACTACCTCATCCAACAACACCATTCACTTCTGCAACTTTCATTGCGAGAGCGTGAAGTATAGAATGTGTTGCTTAACGATTGTCCGTAAAAATGTCCTGTCACTTAATGGCCACCTCTGTGACTCTCTTCTTCAGTGCTCAGTGACTTTATGCGACGCCAACCAATTTGGCTCAAACCACTGGCATAAGCTTGGCAAAGGTCTTCCCTCATATATCCTGCGAACGGGATCCGGTCGGATGGACGGCCGCAACGTATATGGGTTACGAGGAGGGCTCCAATGACCATGTCTTTGGTGAAGGGACGCAACTAAGACGGCGTCTGCCAATGTAGCCCCATCCCAACGCTGGTGCGGGAGGGGGGTGTTGGCTTGTCCTTTTGAACTCAGAATCCTAAGATAGGGTAACTATAGGTCTTTATTCCCTAATGGATGGCTAAGCCTTTCGGTGTGCCTAATAGCTGGCATTTCACTAAGACATTGGGTACAAGAGGCACAAGCTGCTGGTCTTAAAGCCAGTACTATGTTCCTTGATATCAAAGGTGGATTTGACAACGTGGACCATTCCACCCTACTGCTGAGGCTACTGACCAAGAACGTGCCCGAGTACATGGTGAAGTGGATATCCAACTTTATCTCCTACTGACAATGTGCTATCATCTTCCTGGGCTCCCCTAATGTGATGAGAGGTATCAACACTCGAATACCACAGGGTTCACCCCTTTCTCCCATACTCTTTGTGATCTATGTCGAACCCCTTCACAACTGCATAGATCATAGCAGAGAATTCATTTCGTCCTATGTTGACGACATACAAATTACGGTCAGCTCCAATTCCTGGTGGATGAACTCTAAACTCTTGGAAGAAGCGTTCATGAGTGTCAAAGATATGGTGACCTCCATCGGGTTGGAATTTTCAACACACAAAACAGACCTGATGCACTGGCGTACCCTTGGAGAAACAGTAGCTAGGAGTGAACATCCGATAGTTGTGGACGGCGAATGCATACAACCAGTACCCAGAGTGGTCAAGTGGCTAGGTTTTCACTGCGAGAATAACCATAGCACATGGACCCATTACGCAAACAGACTCGCCCTTACGCAAGCGGCCTTTGACAGGATTAAGAGACTATCCTCCCCAGGTGGCAGGCTTACGCCTTATAGTGCGCGAAGGATGGCGAAAGCGATTATAATACCTACACTCCTCTATGGCACGGAGTTTCTCGACCCAAGCGCCACTATGAAACACAAGATGGAAGTTCTGCTGAACTGAGTTAAATGCTGGGTTACTAACTGCTTCTATTCCGCAAATACCAATGTCCTGTCTGCTGAAGCCTGTATAATACCAGTGGACCTATACCTAAAACAGATACGCGACATGGCTGCCATCTGATAGTCAACTGCCCTACCTGACAATAACATTGCAATAGCCATTTTTCCACCAGGCTTCCCCCTACACGACAGCTTCCGTCTTACTGTTAGGCATACCGGAAGGCTTAGCCTTCCAGTAGTGAATAAAGATCTATAGTTACCCTACCTTAGGATTCAGAGTTCAAAAAAAAAGAGAAGCCAACACCCCCCTCCCGCACCAGCGTAGGGACGGCGCTACACCGGCAGACGCCGCTGTAGTTGCGTCCCCTCACTAAAGACATGGTCATTGGGACCCTCCTCGTAACCCCGTATACGTCGCAGCCATCCGTCCGGCCGGATTCTGTTCGCAGGATATATGAGGAAAGACCTTTGGCGAGCCTATGCAAGTGGTTCAATTTTAGGCGGGAGCCTATCTCAAAGTCTTGCGAGATAACTCAGGCCGATAATCTTAATCGTAGACAGAGATTGTCTAGGAAGGCTCAATGATTTAATAAAGGTAGGCAAAGTGATAAAGATTTTTCTAGCGTAAAAACTTATATTGATAAGATCTCTTCTCCGTTGCTTGATAATGTTCAAATAGCTCGGGAGGCACCTCGATATTTATATGCCGCGTCTGGGTGGTCGCGGGCCACATCTAGTTCTCATACTAACTAAGTACCTGCTAACAACTTCAGTTTTTCCTAAGAAGTGCGAACACCTTTTAACCCTGACAATTTTGTTATCTCACTTCGAGTTCCGAATCGCAACACCATGAAATTACCTGACGGTGCTCCCACACATCAGTCCATTGGTTACGATCTATCTTCGTCAGCATGGAGTCTTGCTTTCCATTTGCATACGCAGAATGGTCTCCATGATTGAACCAACAAAGGGGCCAGCTTTGTTATCGAACCTCTCAGCATTGCAGACATATTCTGCAGACGATATCTGCGAGGCATAAGATAGACTTGTCACGATAATTGCTCCAATAGCCATTATCCCTCCATAGTCAGATCGTTATCGTATGGTTCCGTCAGTATCTGTAAGATACTATTGACGTGCGTGAGTGTGGGTGTAACGGGGGCACCCTATAGAGAGGTGAACTCTTAGGTTGCGACAGCACCAAAACTCAAAGTAGAAGATAAAGATAGAGTAATTAATTCACGAAGAATCAAAACGGTTAAACTTAATATCGTTAAGCTGAAAGCTTCACTCAATAAGTTCTCTCGAGGAAATGTTGGTTATCGAAGTAGAATGCCAAACGCTTAAACTTAAGTAGATATCAGATTTAAGCCTTTGACATTCACCACTACTCCGACCTTGTGCGAGCACCCTGTCCTGCTCAGGGTTTGTCCGAGGTCT
>Ga0307509_10000714_pt1 | contig 56805 bp, 75 predicted proteins | sample 10_EM_MG_FD_202245 | JGI IMG/M metagenome (GOLD analysis project Ga0307509, IMG submission 202245) | Populus trichocarpa ectomycorrhiza microbial communities from riparian zone in the Pacific Northwest, United States - 10_EM | ecosystem: Host-associated > Plants > Roots > Unclassified | place...
GTCACTGCGCCACATGATCTGCAAGTGGTCCAGCCAATCACCACAAGCCGCTCCTGTGGCGCAGTGACTGCGGATTGCGCAATTCGCGGATGCACTGAATTTCGATGTTTCACCTCTCCAAGGGATACTAAACATTTATGTACTAGTACTTGTATCATACTTTACTATGATCACTTTTTTTTCTCCTTTTTTTTCCCCTTAAGTTAGATTCTAACTTATGATAAACTCGTCTACCGGTATTGCCATCCGTCCGTCCCGTCACGGAACCCTCAAACTTGTTGCATAATCTTATTGGCTGTTTACTGTAGTTGACGGGAAACTTAAGCCATCCAGGGTTTAAGGACCCCCGTTACCAAGAGCCCACGTGCGCAGCAGGTGTGCGGCACGGATACCGTAGTCTACACACACATGCGGGGGATTTCAACCCGCCGGGAATGAAGAGAGAGCCTGAAGGGTGTTCGTGCGAAGCGTGCGCCATTGCAACACCTTTTGGAAAGCATTTCTCGCATTTTTATTTCCTGCTGGTTTCCATCCATCCATCCATCCATGTCACAATCAAATTACGATAAACTACTGTATGAGTATCGGTGGTGTACGGTACTGTACTGTACCGGTATGATAAAGCTATTGGAATTTTTACTTGTGGGAAAGAAAAAAAGTTTTGAAAAAACTCATAAGCAAGTTACGGTAACTAAGCTATGCAGGACCATAATAACTAACGCCTATGGCACAGCATTCGAGTACTGTCCATCCCACTAGAGTTTGTATACAATGTCGCCGCCGGTGAACCTGAAAATTGTTAGTAAGGTTCGTCTAAAAGATACTCGCACTAAGGGATACAAACATTATCTTATTTCCCTCATTCATCTTCTCGAGAGCAGCCTCGGCTTCTTCTCTTGAGAACCTCTGTTCCTGGCCAATGCTATTGTTGATCTCAACAAGCAAAGGTCCAACTTCAGCAGCGTCGTCTTGGAATACGGGTGCATTGAGCAGCCCAGCGAGCGCTCTCTGGAACACTAGTATCCTTGCGGGTGATATAGCCTCAGCTTGTGATTCCGCAGCAGTCGATGGCCCGGCAGAGCCGGAAGCTTGGCCAGACTCGGTTTGCGATTGCAAAACTGAAGAGGCGCGGTGGGAGGATGCCCAGGAATCTTGAGATTCGTCTTGAGTATGCGCACTTCGGCCTGACCTCCGCGTCGGCCTTGAGGAAATCGGGGCAGAGTACAAGTCGTCGTCATCGTCGTCATCTGGTACCTCATCCATCTCGTGGTCATCCGCGCCGCCATTAGCGGCCTGGCTCTTGTTCCTGGCGGATGCTCGAGCACGACGGGAGGATCCACGTGTCCTTGGCTGGGATTCCTCCTCTTCATCGTCGTCATCGTCATCACTCGAGTCAACATCCATCTCCGCGCTCCCAACCCTTCTCCTCTTCTTGCGCTCGTCTTGAACAATTTCCTTAAACAAGGCGAATCTCAAGATTTCCTCTGCGGCGATTGCATCCCTCTCCTCTACACGATTCGAAAGCCTTGCCTTTGCATGGGCAGTCGCCAAACGTATCAAGGTCTCCAAAGTACGAGCGGTCATGGGAGACGTCCTCCTCTGACTTCCCTCAAGCTCGTCGTTTCTTAAAGCAGAATAGGTAGCCACAATAATGTCTGCAGCACCCTTTGACAAAATAGGCTTTATACGAGTCTTAGCGTATTGTATATACTTCTTCACAAAACCCATACTAAGGACTTCCACCCTCCTAGCATTTCCGCGTCCAGTAGTGATAGTGACACCAGCGTGCAAAAGCACATCGTACTTCTCGTAAACCTCAGTAGGCCTCCCAGACTCAGCGTTATCCTCCTCAAGACCAACGCCCAACATCTGACCGGAACTTTCCCTAACAGGGGCTCCCTCCTCAGTCCCAGGTCTACGATACCTGTGCATCCTCAAAACGTGCTCGGATACCTGTCGATCCCTGAAATCCTCAATGTCATCCGTAACGACAAACAACAAGTCGAAACGGGATAGCAGTGAATCTGGTAAAGCAATGTTACGATGAGGGTCTTTGTGGGGATCATATTGGCCATATATTGGATTTGCCGCGGCAATGACGCTGCATCTGGCATTAAGCGAGGTATGGATACCAGCCTTGGCAATAGTAACCGTTTGCTGTTCCATAACTTCGTGAATAGCCACTCTGTCAATATCACTCATCTTGTCAAACTCGTCGATACAGACAACACCACGATCGGCGAGAACCATAGCACCGGCCTCCAACCGCCTCTCCCCCGTCTCCTTATCCGAAGTCACGGCTGCAGTCAAACCTACGCCGGAAGATCCACGACCGGTAGTCGCAATTGCCAAGGGTGCAGTGTTGAGCACGAATCGGAGAAGCTGGGATTTGGCGGTCGAGGGGTCACCAACCATGAGGATATTGATATCACTGGTATCGTCAGCATTTGGAAGGCAAAAAAGGAACTCCATCGTCATTGCTCACCCCCTCAAATGAGTCCCGTTGTCCAAGTTCTTCTCCATCCCCCCCAACAGCATCAACAAGATAGCTTTCTTGATGTGGTCATGGCCATATATACTTGGGGCCAATGACTGCGACAGCAACTCAAAGATGTTCCTCTTCTTGGCAATCTTGTTGATATTTCTGATATCAGTGTCAGTAATAGTTGCCTGTGCAATACCACCTCCAGCCTTGGAAGACAGCAAGATCACATTATTTGCGATGAGCAAGGTCCGGAATGTCGAGCTGCCTTGTCCGGCATTCCGATTCCCCAAGGATCGGTAAAGCCCCACCATCTGAATACGGTCACCGGGCTTAACTCGATCTACGAGGTCATCATCCATAATCACATCTACGCTTCGGGGAAGCTGTCCGGCCGGAGCACGTTCAGGCATTTCCTGTATAGAGATGGTCTGATGGTCACGGTAGACAGAATAGCCATATTCTGTGATGAGTGGGTTTCCCTGGTCATCTTCAGTGGGGTAAACCTGAAGAAGGAAAAAAATTAGCCTGGAATACCCCATTTACATAAAGTCATTCTTACACTTGTAGTCGCCGGTCCATTGACAGTCATAGTCTGATCTTTGTATGTACGCCCGACAAACACTTTCTTATTCTCATTGTAATGCACACTCTTGACCACCTTCGGTCTCACCAGGGAACACCGAGTGACCTAAATCATCCCAAGTCAACATTGACCCAACATCCACATTTTGAGGAGAAAACAAAAAAAGGATAGCAGTGACTTACAATCCCCTCCAATGAAATCATATGATTTAAATGTTTCGAACTCAAAGTTCTGGGATTGACCGCATACTCCCCAAAACTACCAGTCAAGGCACAGTAGAAAAGCTATATTCCTCCAATCAGCGCGGTCCCTCGAGATCAACCCCTCCCTTCCCGCTCTTTATCCAATCCAATCCAATCCAATCGAATTCAATAACAACCTACCGTATCATCGGTAATCTCCTCATGCCTTGCCCGATCCCTCAAAGTCGAAGCAACCTCTGTCAAAGCCCTATCCAACGTCGGCAAATAATCAAACGGAGTATTCAATAACCCATCCGCAAGCTCCCTGTTATGGTTACGTATTTCGTCAAGATTAACCTGCAAGCGCCGTTGGCTACGATTAAGCATCAACCTGTATAATCCCGCCTTCCGATCAGTTCACTTGTACTCCTCTTTTAGAAAGATGGGATCTATATACTTTATCGCATCAGTATAGCTCCGCTGGTCTTCATCGTTTGGATCCAGAAATTCGCTGAACTGGCGGACCCGATCTGTTTTATTCTTAGAGTTTCGATCCTGCAGAGAGGGGGGGGGTGGAGTTTAGAGCTTACCTTTGAAGACCTGGTCGGTTATAGGGTCTCTTTCCATGGTGGGTGGCGTGTTGTCCTATGTGTAGTGGGGTTGTTTGTTTATCGGAGGAGAGTGAGAAGGACGACAACTAGAAGCTGCAAGGCAGGAGGGATTTTTGTCAAGGAGAGCTTTGAGAAGCAGCAATTGATAAACGTGATGAGAAGTAGAGAGGGTATAGGGTTGTTAAAAAAAACGTAGTGGGTATGATATCTATCTAATCGATGAGAGAAACAACGAAAGAGGGGTTATGTTTTTTTCTCATGGACGCGTAAAGTGGTGTTGGCTGAAGAAAGGAGGGTTTGCTTCCGGGAGAAGGGCACAACAGAACAGCGGTACGCGATTGGGTCGCGTTTCTCAGCAGGCGATTGGCTTGGCAGGGCACAACCTTTTGAAACAAACGCTAGACTCAAAAAAGCCACCATCGCAAACAACAAGTTTCAATCAGCCACAGTTAATCTCTACCACAACCATTCAAAAACGACCCATAGTTTCCAAACGACACTACCCACCCACCTGCTAGAGCTCTCACAGTTCCCGCCGCAATGAGAGTCCTAAACCCCCGCACCGCCTTCCTCAGCGACTACGAAGTCCTAAAACACCTAACAGAGACGAAAGCCCGGTACATAGCGCTCGGCCAGTCCCAAGGCACAGCGCACGCCATGAAATCCAGCAATCTAGAAACCATAATGAAAGAAGTTCCTACCCTCCTCCTCCTCCTCCTTCTTAATTCCTCTTCCCTCTAACACAGTTTCTTTTCTTTTCTTTTCTTTTTTCTATAGGTAAGGGACTACCTCCAAACCACCCCCGCCGCGACCCAATCCGAAGAAGCGATATCAAGCTTCATGCAAGAGATTTCCGCCTTCGCGCTGGAGAAGGCGGAGCTGCTCATGATGGTGAATTGCCGGCCGAGCAGTATTGCTGAGCTGGACTGCATTGTGGAGGAGATGGATCAGAGGTTCTCTGAGGAGGAGTCTGTCGAGATGCTGAAGGTTGTCAAGAGGAACTTGCCGTCTGGGCCGAAGGAGGGGGAGGTTGTCGGGAGTGGGTAATTGTTATGGGGTTCCTCGATCACCGTAGGGTGTCCCGGGTGTGTGTGTGTGTGTGTGTGTGTGTGATGAAAGTGTTGGGGATATAATATTTAAAGACCTTGTATGGTATGATGTGGTGCTTGGGGGAGTGAATGATATTGGGGCTATTATGAGTCACGTACACGTATCGTGCGATGGGTCTAACAGAAAAAAGTCCCCCAACCTTTGACGTATGTACAAATCTAGGTGCTATTCCCGAAATCCCCGCAGAAAATCTAGCATTTCACGAAGGGAAAAAAACGGATCTATCTCATCCTGGCACATTCAATCACCGAGTGACCAATTATGACCACCGCCTCGACTTACACCCGAACAGCTTTTCAACCTTCCTGGCAGGATCCTTCGGTAGACCTTTGCCCTCCTTCCCCTCGCCCTCCGCAGCTCCCACTCATTGCGCCTCCTGTGCCCCTACCGCAGCTTATTCCTCAGTCTCCCTCTGGCGCAACATCTCCACAATCCCTCGAGCAGAATACCCCCTCTCCTCCATCTCCTTAACCACCTCCTCAAATCTCCAATCCTTCAACTCCCAACACCTCACCGCGAGTACTTTATACAACTTCGCACTCGGCTTGAACCCCATACCCCTCATTTCCTCCAAGTAGGCGAATGCGTCATTGATAACCTCCTGGGCAGCGCACACCAGCACGAGACTCTCGTACGTCTCCTCTCCAGGCCTGATCAGCATCTCCTGCATTTCCGCCACCACCCACATGGCGAACTTCTTCCTTCCCTGTTCTGCCGCGCCCTGGAGCAGCCAATTGAACGTTTGCAGGTTTGGGCGTAAATCGAAATCGGGGATCTCCTTGTAGACATTGAAAGCGGACTTGACGTCCGAGACCCGGACGAACGCCGCGATGATGGTGTTTATGGCTGCGATGTGGACAGAGTTTTTGGACTTGTGTTGGGTGAGGAGGATTTCGTATGCTGCTTCGATGTCCTGTGGGGAGTTGTTTTGGGTCAGTTTGTTGACTATGCCGCGGGTTGTGTTTGGCTTTGGCGGCACGTTGGCGGATTCCATGATGTTTAGGATTGAAAATGCCGTGGGGAGGTTGTCGGCTACCATGTAGGTTTCCAACAAGGCAGCGAAATGGTGCTCCTCGTATTCGAACTTGCGGTTCACGAGGACACGGAAGACGTCTGTGGCGAGTTTCGCGCCGCCATAGCGGGCAGCGACGTTCAAAGTTAGTAGGCAAAGGCCGTCATCCGGGTTGAAGAGTTGGCGGTCATCCGCCTGGAACCAGGACCACATTGTGCAGTTGAGCTGTAATGGGGACGCATGTCATTAATCACTTATCCATTCTTCCATCATTGATAGCATGGGTACCGGTGGGTGTAAGGTTGACAACCACTTACATGCATCTGCTTAGTCCCCACAACCAACAACTCATACACCACCTTCGCCGGCACCTTCCAGAACCCTTCATCATCCAACATCTTCGCGATCCTCAGCGCTTCCTCCGCCTCCCCAACCGCGCAAAGCCTGTAAATAGCATGCTCATATGTGCTCGGATGCACAACCAACCCCTTCGCCCTCCGCTCTTCAATAATCCCCAAAGCAAGCTCCAAATTCCCCCCCATTAAATACCCAGCAATAACCCACTGCCACCCATCATCCGATACCATCTGCCACTCATCCTTCATCTCCTTTAACACCTCCGTGCGCTTAAGATAGTCCGGGGACGTAGCCAGCAGCTTGAGTAGATGGTGATATATTTCGGTATTCGGCTGGATGCCCCGATCCTTCATCTCGTTAACTAGGTCGAAGGCCAAATCCTGCATCAGACATCCCGGGAAGTTAGAACATGCATAGATGAGCGCTGCGTAGAGCTCCCGGTCCGGCTTGTATCCGCGGCCTACGAGGGCCCTGGCCGCATCAAAGACCTCCGGGAATGCGCCGAGGTGCGCTAGGTCTTTGACTTCCTCTATGCCGTGCAGCATTGGCAGGCTGCGTCGGATAAACGGGCGCTCTTTCCGGTCAAAGTTGATCGGCTTGTTCCACGACGGGCCTAGAGAGTTTACCTTTCGGATCCTTGATACAGAGGGGGCCTCATTGGTGTCTCCAGCAGGGGAGAGGGTGTCTTGAGGTTCCGGCGGTGGGGCTTGTGGTACCGGCTCAGGCACCGAATAGGCGGATTGGTGGGTTGGACGGGTGGCTGGGAGACATCTTACTGATGCAGGAGTGGTCAGGTTTCGAGGCCGGAATTGGGCTACCGCGGACTTGCTGACGAGCAGGTTGTTGACCTGTGGACACAGACAGCGATACAGACCGTCGACAATATGGTGCCTCGGTGCCATGTTGGTTTGAAGCGAAATTTCGATCGAGGTCGGGGGATGGTGCAAGGTTACTCAAACCAATTGACTTGTCTGGGCATAGGGCTGTAGCAGCGTGGGAGCCATCTGCCATCTTTCGCCCTCCCAATACTCGTAGTGCCGCACTGGTATTTACCATAGAAAGGTTACAACTCCAACTCCACTACCCCACTACGTTTTAGATATAGATTTAGGACTCCCGATAATTGATCACCAATAAGAATCACGCAGCAAATATTTGGTCTGACAACTCTCAGCTGAGCTATTTGTCTATCTGCTCACTACTCGAGTAGACTCTCTAAAGCCACCTCTCGCTAGCCTCCTCTACTTAACCCGCAGCCCATCCATCCGTTCATCCACTCAACTCGCTTCAACTCTCCCAAAGAGAAAAAGGTATGTGCCTCTGTACCATAAAACGCCGAAACTACAAAGATATATGGCCTCCAAAAAAAAAAATGTACGAGACATTACAAGGGCATATGGTATCTCTGAAAAAAAGGAGAACAATGAAGAGTCCTAAAAGGGAATATGTCGCAAGCTATGAAAATGCTGGGCATTATTCGTAAACCATGACCACGAATTGGGGGGGTAATTAAAAATAAAAAATAAAAAACAGGTATCGTATGGAATCGCTGCAAGAAACCTCAAAACTCCCAAATACACCAAGCTTCAATTAGCAGAGAAAGGAAATCATAAAAAGGCAAGGGGAAGCACTGCTCAACGCTAGGTTATATGCTAGTTTTCTAGGGAAGAGATACCGGCAGATCAACCAAAGTGTCATCAACGAACGAGTCCAGTTCGGACAGCCGAGGAAAGGTTGTCTTCGAGAACCGTTTGGAAGGGGAAGATTCCGCCGTAGCTGGGCATGTTGGTCTTTTGGCTTTTGGGGGGGTCTTAGAGTATCGTTTCATCTCATTGATAGAATACTGGATCAGCTCGGCTGTGCAGATCCCGGCAATGGAAAAGCCCATATCCCCAAGGATGAGCCGCTCGGTAATGCTAAGCATTCTCGGTGAGAATCTGTCACCACAAATGTCATGAGCCCACATCTTGGAGGATAGCGACTATTCTCCTGTCAGCACGATGCACCATCCGAAATTTTTGAAGGTGCTCATTTCTCATGGGTTGGGGGAAACAAACAGTATCTTCTAGGAATTTCAGAGCAATACACAGAGCAGCCACAGCTAGAATTTCACATCGCTCGACAGACCCCTCCACCGCACAATATTCCTGTCTCCACCGACGCACAAACTGGGCAGACAAACAATCCAAGATGCAGCTCGCCAAACCCACAACCTCCATAGTAACATTGGCCCGTTGTAGGATAGATTGTAGCAGGTGGATAGAGGGAGCCTCGCGGGAGGCATTCTTTGGCAACATACTACAAAGGTAATTTGCTGGGCCTGTTACTTGTTAGGATGGAAACAAAAAGTGAAATACATGTCAAAGGGGAAAATTTTTTAGAACCCACCATAAAGCTCCGGACTCAAGGCATCCTCAAAACTGGGTCCTGCTAGTAGCTCTGGAGAGGATGGATCAGAAAGCGGTGGTGTCGGGAAGTTGGAAAGTGGCAAGTATCTTTCGAATTCTTCGTAAGAGTACTCCATCTCGAATGGTGACCCTGGTGAATTCGTCAAAGTGGGCGTGGGAATATGAGAATCCATGGCGTGTGGTGCTCCCTCTTTCTGAGATTGTGAGCTCCGTAACCGCTCGCTATTGCGTGCTTCCTCCTCTCTGTCTCCGCGAAAATGGAATGCCGGAGTATCTGGGGTTACGAGCCCTGATTTAAATACTGTCGGCAAGCAGGGCATGGATTGAGATGTAACGTCGGAAGCTATGGTTGGTAGCTCGGAAGATAGCAGAGGGAGTAGTGGTGGTAGAGTGGTGCAGGGAGCAGACAATTGAGGGAGAGAGTTGTCGAAAGCTCGAGATGAGGAAGAGAGTCCAGCCATAGAAGATGGTGAAGATGTAAGGCGGGGAGGCAAGGCTAGTGCCAAAGAGAGAGTGTTTCTCCTCGGCATATTCTAAGTTCGCAGTAATAGCAGCAATGACCGTGTTGTCCGTGTCCGTGTGTATGTACTTATGTACATGTATGTGTACTCGAGTATAGTGTGCGGTGGGTTGAAAATAGCTAGTAGGGACAACTGAGTGGGGAGAGTTGAACTTTCTGCCTACAGTTGAAGGTGTTGACGGGGAAAGGGGGTAGGAGGTTCGTGTAGTTTTAATATTTTTTCCGTTCCGTATTTTTGTGGCCGAGCAAGGAATAAGTATTTTTGCACTCGTACACCGACGGCTGGGAGGAGGGGTGGTAGTGGTTTGCCAACTTTTTTTCTTGGACAAGTTACTGAATTGAATACCGAATCCAACACAGATAGTAGAATTTAACTCTTTTGTATACTTCGTCTTCCACAATTAATAATTTAGAGGGGGGTAGAAACCACGGATACAAATTGAGGTGGGAGAGAGAAGAGGATGTCCAGATGGATATTTATACAGAGAGACGGCACACACACACACAAGTACCCAAGCCACCCCCAGAGCGAGCGAGTAAAAAGCGAGAGCGTGAGTGGCACCAGGTCACCCCTGCCAGAGTTAGGGCAGCCTGGGAGAAATGGGAGCAAATGCGAGTCTGTGATTGTGAGCGAGAGAAAAAGGGCCGATTTGGACAGGTTAGAGCTCGCAACCAGACAAGAAGAGGGAGCCAAATCCTCTATCGTGGGTTACCGGTACTGTAAAGAGCCACTTTCTTGGAAGAGTTCGGATCCTGCCAATGTAGTTTTCCCTCTTCCGTCTATCGGGTCACTTTTCCCTGCTTGCCAGCACAACACCACCGATCCTAACAAGAATCCCGGTTTGAAGCAGCAGCCAGGGGTAGTATGGCACTCGATAGTGCTCGAGTACAGTACTTGCATCACTCAAGTCTGTAAGATCAGTATGGAACGTGCACAAGTTAGGAAGAGGAGTACCGTACCAAAACAGAGCAATTATTCCAAATCCTTCCTCCTTCAGCATCGCGCGGCACCGACACCCTCTCAAAAGAGCACTCGAGTGAGTACTGCTGCCGCTACCGCTGTTGTGCTGCACTGGTATTCGTGTGATGCAGCACTCTAGTACTTGGTCCTGGCGCCCCCTGTTCGCACCGCTACGGAAAGATTTGAATCAATTGCTTTCCAGGTCTTGTCTCGCTCGGCAACCGCAGAAGGAAAATTAAATTAAAAATGGTAATAATAATAAAAAGTTGGGGGTGGCAGAGACAGAACTCTCAGAGAAGATGCAGATTCTCAGATCCCTCTTTCTCGCACACCGCTTGGACCTGGTGTACTCGAGTATCCGTTGGACCTTCCGCCTTTCCTGGCCCCTCTCCTTTTCGTCGTCTCCTTCCCTCTCTTTGGCAAAGGAAGGAGTTTAGAGAGGCAATAGGCAGGAAAAGAGTGCTTGCACAAATCGAGGGGGAGCGGAAGGAAAGAAGGGGGGATAAAAGGGGAGAGATTGTTCCGTTGTTGCCGTAGACGATACCGATACCGTATGGGGGTTGGAGGCAGAAAAAAGGGACAAATTCAAATCAAGCCGTTTTATGTAAGAATAAATGAAAGTGCTCAATGTTGATGCTTTCCTTCGAGCTACCGGTACTTTTCTACTGTCTCGTACTACGTACACAGTACGATTAGAATTCCAATGTTGAAAATCGGGCGAATCTACTCGTAGAGCAATACCATGTGCTCGAGCAGCCCGTTCAATACTATGGGGGGATAGAGATTGGCGCTCTATTAGCTACAATACAAGGTAGCAAGCAAGCCAGAAGGCTTTCTATTCTGCTACTCTAGTAGTGATGGGAATAGAAGTATCATAGGGATTGAGGACAAGAACTAGTACTGTATAGGCACTTTTAATAGGATAACGGGGAAGGACAATTCAAGTTGAGTCCTATGGCCAACCGGTAGACTTCCCTCAACAATTTCAAGTCACGACAGCACAAAATAGACCACCACCACCGCCAACCAACTGCTACCGAATACCTGTGCCTAACTCGTCGATTAGCCCCTTACAACACCGATATACCGGTAGAGTACCGGTACTGTACCGCTCTCCTCTGCTCCAGAAGCACACAGTACAGTACAGTACGGGCACTGTGTGGTGCCGTGCATCATCACAGTAGCCCACCCACTCGTTCACAAAAAAGGAAAAAAGGAAAAAAAGGAAGCCACCCTTCTTCCTTGATTGACTTCACCTCCCTTGTCCCCCTCCCATCCATTCGCATCGAAACCGAAGCCTCCAAAACTCCTCTCAGATCAAAAACACCTGCCCATTTGCGCACGCGACAATTTACTCCCCCATCCATCCGTCCGCCCGTTCATCCATCCGTTCATCCATCCGCCCATCATACCCTCATCATCACCATCACCATCATCATCATCGTCCATCCACCCACCGATATCCTTAAATAGATTAAATACCGGTATCTCCCATGACACTGCCCAGCAAACATAAAATAATAACCGATTATCACCTACATACCCATGTCAGAAACAAAGAAAGAAAAGGAGATCGCTCCCCCCCCCTCCCTTTATCCCCACGATTTTGGTTCTTTTTTTTTTCTTTCTGTGCTTCCGCTGCTTGGGTGCGGCTGAAGAGGGAGGGAAGTCAGTTACAGGGTTGGTAAGCGATGGGACCGGGGGGGGGCACACCCGTCCGGGCATTCGCAAGTGGTCCTACGGTTTTTTTGGCTACAATACCCATATGGTTAGAATAGGGTGAGTTTGCTTAGAGCGGGGCAGGTGGGCTGAGCGGGCTGGGGATTATGCTAGATTTGATGGTATGTTCTGCTCTGCTCTACTCATCACTCTCGGACCATCGTGGCGTGTTCGAATCATTGCAGTAAGTTAAATGCAACGCAGTCGATATCATACCACGGAAAAGATCGGACACAAGAAAGGAGCAAGAGGGAGGGGGGATCAAGAGTTGGGCCTGCTTTTCCTGTCTGCTTGCTTAGTGGATCGAGGGAATTCAACACAGTACGGTATGTGTGGGTGGGTTGGCGGGCGGGCGGGCTGTCCTCCAACCGTACGCACGATGCGAACAAATGTGGATATGATATTACTGTGCTGCGCTGCATGTCACCACTGCCCAATAACTGATTTCGGTTGAATTCCTACTAAGGCCGACCCAGCAATAGAAGTCACCAAAGTAGAGGGGAAATTAATATCCTACCGCGCGCCACGCTCCTTTCGCAGCAATACGAGTAATTGGCCTCTCTTTCCCTCGTCGTATCACAATCAGCCTACCCTTCCCTCTCCCTATTCCCCAAACGAAACAAACCAAACCAAACCTAACCCCACCCCCACCAAGTGTCCCTTTCTTTCATGACAGGTTCAGAACTAGACTACCGGTACCACATCAACCTCACCAACCCCCCCCCCCCAATCCACCCACTCACTGAGCCCTACTTCCGATACCGGCATCCTACAGTACCGGCAGAGTATCATACTTGTACAAGTCCAATACCGCAATTCCCCCCAAAAAAACGCCTTAGACATTGTCTCGTTGTCCAACCCGCCCACTCACTCACTCACTCACTCACTCGCTTCACTCCCGCAGACTCCTTCCGTCCGACTCGCAAAAGTCCCCGGAGGCCTTGGCGCGGTTCGGACCTGGAAGACGCCGAGATTCCCAGATACTTTTCCAACGTGCAAGTACCGTAGTACAAGTGCCGGTAGCACAGTGCGGTGGAGACTCTGGAGAGAGAGAGAGGGGAGAGAGCCTGGCTAAGACATATCTACTTGGGGATTCCCGTCTTGGGAGAAATTGGCGGAGGGGGGAAGCGTAGCGTGGCTCATGCCCAGTCACTCACTCACTCACTCGCTCGCTCACTCACTCAGACACACTTACTGCAGTGTGTGGTACGAGTAGAATGTGTGCTGGTGCAGTAGGTAGGTATGATGGGTAGGTAGGTGTCAGAATGAGTGAGAAGGGAATCGGGGTTTTCGATGGGCGATTGCTGTCCTCATACAGATTCTGCCTGGTTCGCAGTGTGGGGTGGTGTGTGTGTGTGTGTGTGTGTGTGTGATGGAGGAGTACTCATACAGTAGGGCTGCGATGTGTGTGTGGGGGTGTGAGATGTTGGTTGATTGATTGATTGACTGATTGATTCAAAGTGCGGTGCTCTTTGGTATGGTTTATGGTTGGTATGGTAAGCACTGTATTGTTATGATCTGACAAAAAGGGTTCATCTCGAGAGCATGGGAGACAGAGGCCAAGTCATAGTCATGGTTTGCTCGTGCACTATTTAGGAGCTAAAAAGCGAGAGAAGAGAAGGGGGGGCAAAAAAAATCGCTCAAGCTTTGCTCATTGGTTTTATTAGTATTAGTTCTCATATCAAACTGACTAAACCCCTCCTCCTGCAACAAAACATTGGCACAAGTGCCTACAGCGACGGCGATAAAAAAAAAACCATCGCAATTATCGCGGACTACGCTGTAAAAAGGAATTATATCTATGGTACGGAGGTGTGATGTGTGGCATACGGCAGGAGAGAGACCCCTCCATTAAAAAGGCCGAAGAAGAAAAGAGGGCAAAGCAGAGCAAAGGAAACAGCAGGAGGAAATAAATCATGAGAAATGATCATGTAACCCGTGTGTCCTTCTATTCTCCTCATGCCTCTCTTCCTCCCTTTTCTCCTCCATCTCCAGCCGCAGCTTCTTCTTCCGTTCGTAAACGGCCCTGACCGTCCTCTTCAACTTCTCAGCCCCTTCCTGGAAATTAGCTTTAGCCAGCGCCACTGTCTGGTCGATTTGCTCTGGTGTCCACTTTTTTTTTTCGTTTGGCACAGCCACATTTGTGATCAGCTCTGAGGCACGTGAAATGGGATACTCCGCGGGAACCAAAAAGGAATGAGAAAACTCACCTCAAAGCTCCAGGTGGAGAGGTAAGGACATATCTCAGGGTCAACACCGGGCACCTTCTGATTCGGAATTAATGGAAAATAAACAACCGTTATCCCTGTGAATTTTTTGCCGGTGGGTTCAATTTCGTCAGCCTTATGAAAGCTTCTGTGGAGAAAGCAAGAGAAACAGCAACGGAGCAAGAGAAACAGTCACGGAACCAAATGTTTTTATTTCCCAGTTTTGCACTGCGGGTAAATCCTGGGCCTATGCTTGGATCATACACTCAGCACGCACATCCGTCCCGATTGACGGACTGAGTGTCAGTGTGGATAGAAAGAAGCAAAAAAAAAAAGACAATGGAAGAAAGGGAGGTGTTGGCAAAAGAAAAAAACGTTCAAGCCACGTTTTGTCGCAGCTCTCGGTTACCCTCTGTATCCCAGCTGTGATGGGGTGTGGGGTGGGAAGCTGGCGCGTGACAGAATGGGAAGGCGTCAAGATAAGATAAGAGGGGGAGAGATGGATGGTGTGTGTAAAAGAGCAAAAAGGCAGAGTGGGGAAAGCTCGACAACACTGGTGGCCGATATCGTATCGTGTCACACTATACGCACCTGCATTTGGCTTCATCAACTCCCAGTCGTCTTCCACAGCTTTGCTTCGAGGTGGTTCATCTTCGGAGTCCCTTTCCTCTTTGCTGCCAACCCAGACCGTGCAGTATCCAAGAGCATTTTTCTCCTTCTGCTCCTCCTTTATCTGACTGGGGGGTTTCTCGTTCTCCACTTCGGAAGCTTTCCTTTGAGCTTCTTCGAGCTTCTGTTGCGCTTCTTTTGCTGAGTGTGCTTGGGCATCCTCGAGCTCCTGCTGGTTTTGCTTGTTGTCGCCTTTCGGCCAGCCAATCGCGACGGGCCATCCCTGGATCTTCCGCTGCTTAGCGTACCCCTCGGCATAGCCTATCCAGTTTGCCGTTTGGATTTCTGCCGAGGAATCGAATGCAATAAGGATGTCGATATTCCGGCCCGGGCGTAAGAGTGGGTAGCATGCAAGGTTGTTGCTCATTCCCGCATCCTAAGTGGGGTTAGCAATTGCGTGGAAGCACCTAATAATAATCCGAAAAGGGATATTCGGGGTGTAGGGAGCGACACACAGGAATGCTGGGTGGGGGACTAACCATTAACTTGATGCTTTCAGATTCAAAGAGTGATTCCTGGTGCCTTGTGAGCAAAAAGTCTATTCTTAAGGCTCATATGGGTGTTGGGGTTACAGTACTGGGCACGTAGAGGGCAATGATTCCTTCAAGCCTTTCACAAAGTTAGGAATACTGCAGGGATCAATTGGGTGAACCTTCGAGAGATCGTTGTTCCGGTCCAATACCATTTTATCCAATGATAATAAAAGACTAACAGAGGTTACAAATGGCCGAATTTCGTGGTAGTAATGGCTCAGGGTAGCACAGAAGGCTGACCCAAAGACCCCAAAGAGTAGTGGGAGTTTCATTTCTGGCACCTCCCGGGTAACATTGACTCCGTTCTCAAATCGTCTTCCGATTGCCCAAGTTGGGATACCAGCTGCAATCAAGTTTCCGGGTTAGTAAGTAACTGCATGAAGGCTTTTGGGTCCACTAATACCTTCAAGTTCCTCACAATATAGCTCGTAAGGAGTGGCCTCAAACCATTGGAACCAACTCTCGTGGTGCTTGCTTGCCTTCTCCTTGAGCTCTTCGGAGATCGGTTCTCCCTTCTCATTCTCGCCGTCAATGAACGGGATCTCATGCCTGACGGCTGTATAAAGAGGTAGAGGTTGCTCTCCGTTTTCCAAGAACCTCCTTTGGGCGCTCAATTTCAGATCGTCATCATCAAGTGTTAGCTCATTTGATGGAACCAAAAGCCTGGCGCCCAGCAGTAGCCCATACAAATCTACAAGACCGAATGAAGAGTAGCCTGTCTTCAGACGCTCCACCACTCCACGTAGAAGATATTTGTTCGTGGGCGTTGAAGTAACCAACTCGAGAGCTTTTGGCGGATAAGCAATATGTACGTTAATACGCGTCTTCAGATGTTCCATCACTCGATCGAATGAGCATTTCCCCAACGAAGTAAGGTAAAGGGCCTGTAACCAACAACTCCCAGAAACTCCCGCAGTATACGTCGTGCAATCGTATAGGCCGGCCTCCGTCAAGGCCTGGTAATAGCCTGTTCCTGCAACCATAGCTCGTAAACCACCACCAGACCCAGTAGTAGCGATAATTGGCACATCGTCGTCGTGAATCTCCGACTCTGGAATGTTCAGATACTGTGCCAACCCTCGCTTTGTGAAGTCCTTCCGACTGGCTAGGTAGCGTTGTTCGCTCTCACAGAGACCCTTCCCTAACCTCACATGTGCGTCCTTTTCCACTTCTGGGTTGACCTTGGGGTCCTGTGCTTCGCTCCAGATCTCATCCGCTAGCGATCCGGGCTCCATATTTAGCTCTCGCTGAAGCTTAGTAATCCATTCTGGCAGCCCGGTAGCCCAGTCGGGGAAAACGTTTGTGAGGTTTGTGAGTTTTGGCCAGTCGATGGAGAGTATGGATTCCTTTGCTGCGAGAAGTTTGTCGGAGAATGTGAGCCACTGAGTATCCGTTGATGCATCTCTCTGATTAAGTCGTCCTTCCTCGTAAGCCTGCACGATGCCAATGCCCTTTTTTCGCAGATCGTCTTCCGACGTGGGTTTCGGGTCTTTCTTTGATGTCTGCTCTTCCGCTGGTCGTCCAAGAGTTCCTTGCATCGCCGAGAAAATTCCCTTCTTTGCTTTGTTATCGCTCTCATTTGTTTCAGTATTCTTCTTCCCCGTCCCATCGTTATCGTCCCCCTCCCCCTTCTGTGTTCCGCTGTTTCCAGCCGTGGCACTTCCCAAAGTGGCCCTCTCATCAAGTATCCTCCGGCGAATCTGTGTTTGGTAGAAGGCAACAACGGTTCCTGTTGTCGCTAGTGCTCCAAGCCCAGCTTTGGCTGAGTTGTACATTGTAGCGATCCTTTGGGAGGTAGCTGCAGAAAGGCTGCGAGATGAGAGGGATCTCCGTTGGGGCAAACGATAATGGGAGTGGTGGGATTTACGGAAGGCGCCGAATAATCCACGGCTTCTCACGGAGGCTGATAAAGAGGGGTGCATGTGGATGAAATTTTCTGAAGACACACCGAAGCATATTGAAGCTCGGATGGAGTGGAGTACCGTATGTGGTAAGTTTCCCCCTCTCTTTCCTCTCTTTAGGGCTGTACCGGTAAGCGTTCGGACTTAATTGCCCGCATCCCAATATTATTCGCGAGGGTAAAAATCAAGCTATCATACTGTGCTTTGCTTTGCTGAATGGGAATTAGCAAGTCGACTGTTGAAGCGGGATGAAATTCCGTGATAAAGGAAACCTTTTCAATGGGTCATTGCAGGATGGGTAGGCGGTGGGGGCCCAGCCTTCATGACCACACGGGAATAGAGACGGTCTTTGGGGCGAGATGGGGTTTGAGGTATTTTACATAATTTGAGGTGCAAATACTCGTACTGTACTCGTATAGTATTGGTCTTGAATTAAAGTGATGAGGCTACCATAGACGATGGGATACTATCGCTTTCACAGAATGAGATCAGAAGGATATCATAATGGGGAAGAAAAGAGGGGGGACGGGAAAGAGGCATTGAAAGGTTATGATGTCACAGACATCACGGTGCAATAACAAGTGCGGTAGTCGAAACCAGGGCATGTGGTGGTGCCAATCAGTTCCGGGTCAAAGAAGGGCTGAGCTCTCTAATAGCCGGTTCCCCTCCTATTTCGCTGTCGCTCATATGAGCGACAGCGAAATAGGAGGGGAACCGGCTATTATTTCTCACTCGATTCTTTTTTTCCCCTTTCGTTTTCTAATTTGACCACAAGGGCAGCCCTGACGGTCAGTATTTGGTACTTGGACAAGGGCATTGTATTCGAAACCCCTTTTGTCTCTGAGTGGCTGCTTTTGGCCGCACCGCGGAAATCAAACCTCCGAGATCCCATCGCTTCAAAACACAACACGCACGCTTTCCTTCTCTCATTCTTTCCCTCCAACTCTTCATCAAAACACCTCTTATCAGCCTAATTTTTTCACCTTACTCTTACTACTTCTAGGGTTTTGCTACTGCGACTATTCACTTTTAACTTCTACTTTTCCGTAGATTCTCGGTCCGTTTGACCATGACAGATAAGCTCCCAGCAAATCTTCTCGCGCTTTTTGCGCCGAGGCCTCCTCTCCGCTACCTCCCCCACTGCGACTATGCCCCCGACAAGCGTAGAACCGCACCTATTGCAGGTGTCGCCGCTTACCTCGAAGCGCTTCGTACTCCTGACCCTGACTATGTTCCGACTGAAAGTTGGATGCAGAGGCGGGATCGCTTGCGCGAGGAAAAGAAGGCTGCGATAACAGAAAAGACGAAGGCTGCCCTTTCTCAATGTATGGTGACCCCTGCTCCTATATTACTTTCTTTCTGTGTCTTATTTTTAACATCTTTCTTGTCCCAACCTTTTTTTTCTTTTCTTTTCGTTCCTGGTTGGCTGAGTATCTTTCCCAGATAATCCGGAGAGTGATCCTCAGGTCCGTGGCGATCCTTTCAAGACTCTCTTCCTGTCCAGGTTGAATTACAATGTTAAGGAGCCGGACCTTGAGCGTGAGTTTGGCCGCTTTGGGCCCATTGAGAGAGTGAGTAATTAATACCTTCGGCATCGATCTTGGGAATGTTGACGCTGACCACTTCTTTAGATTAGAATAGTGCGCGATAAAGAAACTGGTAAACATAGGGGGTATGCGTTCATTGTTTACGAACGAGAGAAGGATATGAAGGGTACTTTAAATTACAAACCCCTCCCCACCCCCCCCCTTTGATCACTGTATTCCATTTTTTATCCCCCGATTCCAAGTAAGCGGAACGGGTGTGATAAAGAAGAATTGCGCCTCCGTGGTCCCGTGCCTCCTTTTTTTTTTGTACTCGCTATCACATGTCTCCGACCAATACCCTTTTTATTTATCCGTCTTCTCTCCCCTGTTTTACCCCTTTGGTAGGGAAATCGATCTCGAAGGAAAGTATGAACAGTAAACTGACAAGATGATTTTGGATATTTTCCATTCTGACCGAGACAGCGGCTTACAAAGAAACTGATGGAATTCGTATCAAGGACCGCCGCGTCCTCGTCGACGTTGAGCGTGGCCGTACTGTTAAGGGCTGGAAGCCAAGGCGTCTGGGAGGAGGTCTAGGTGGTAGGGGATATACCAAAATTCCTGTTACACGACCAACCGGTCCATCATTTTTTGGCCAAGACGGCCCACGGGGCCCAGGAGGGTTCGGTGGCAGGGGCGGCGGCTTCAGGGGTGGGTACCAAGGCGGTGGGTTTCGTGGTGGCCGTGGTGGGGGAGGATTTAGTGGCGGAAACAGGTTTGAAGTCGGGAATGGCCGTGGACCTCGTGGAGGTATTGGCTTCCAAGGCGACAGGGGTGGTAGGGGACATGAGAACGGATATCATGGCGGCCATGGTGAGGCGCCGCCCAATGCACCCACTGGGCCTGGCGGACGTAGAGGCGGGGGTGGTGGTGGGTATGGTGGTGGTGGAGGATCTGGCGGTGGGTACGGCGGCGGTGGAGGAGGGGGGTATGGAGATGGTGGACACCGCGGTAGCGGTGGAGGTGGTGGGTATGATCGTCATCGCGGTGGACATGATCGTGAAGGTGGAAGCGCTAGGGATAGGTTCGCCGACTCCGGAAGGTATAGCGGTCACGGTAGAGATGATAGACACGATGACGGTGGATATTCCCGAAAGCGTGCGTATGATGGCGGGGAAGGAGGATACGGTGGTAGCGGTGGTGGTGGTGGAGGAGGTGACCGCCACCGCAGAAGATATTAAAGGAGGCTCCCCCCTTGAAAACCAAACACCCTCGCAAAAGGTATGTTAGGGGTAAACAGTGAAGACTCCAGCATTCGTACAACCCGGCAACTTCCTTCTCTCGCTCTCATCTTCAGCAGTTAGTTTTCGACGGCAGGACCTCTAACTTACTACTACTACTACTACTGCTGCTGCTACTGCTACTGCTACTACTACTACTACTACTACTACTACTACTATTACCACTATTACTACTACTCCCGGATATATCACTCATTTATTCCCCCCCTCGACTTTTTTCCTACGAAATAGGTGGTAGACAATGAAGTTAAAAACGAGAAACACCAAAAAATTATGCTTTTTTTCCTCCCTCATGTTTCTCCTTTTTTCACTCTTCGCTTCCTTATTTATTTATTTATTCCTTCACCCCCTCTCGCCTTGCTTCACAGCTACGATGGGGGTAGGGGCAAGCTTAGTGAGTCGAGTTACTTTTCTACCCAAAAGCTATAAGCGTATCGTATGACATTTCCGTTCTACTCTACTCGGCATATGCCGAACCTTCTTTCTTTCTGTTCTCCCCAATATAAAAACCGTCTCCCTGCTTGCCGTATCCCGGGACACACCCTTTATTATTGGTTTGTATTTCTAGTTTTTTTATCATATTCCCATCTTTTCTCTACCATATTCACTGTTATTACTTTCCGCCCTTGCTCCTGCTTCTTAGCATTTGTTTGGTTCTTTTGTGTTCTTTGTCTTTGATATTTTATGCTTCCTCGTCTTCGTAAGGTAGGTAGGCGGTGGATGGGGGCGAATGTCTCTATACGCTTGGTATACGTGTTGGATGAGGTTAAGTTAGTCGACAAGCTAAGTATCGTATCGTCATTATTAAAATATAAAAAAAGTTCTAGTTGTACTAAGGTAGTGTTTGGTAAGGTATAAGCTAGCAATTGGATGGTTTTGTTTAATAGAAATTTAGTCTTCGTTTTTGCGTCTTTTGGTGGCGGGAGGCGGGGGGGGCGGCGGGTCGAGTGAGTGTGTATGATTGACATTGTTAGTGATGGACCGACGAAGCGATAGCTTCGCTAGGCTAAATATCATCTCTACCCCACACAGCAGGAGCGATCTAGCTTTTTACCAAGGATCGCGGAGAGCTTGCTAAGGAATGTCTACTCATTGGCAAAAGCTATTGCATACTACGAGTAGTATCTGAACACTAACCCTGCTGTGCAACAGGCGCCTCCCCGGTCAGCGGACCATCGGGCGAATCTGGAACTCACCGTATGCTATTACACCCCCCAGATTTCCTTGGTAGTCTGTCTTCTCACACCATTTGCTTGCTGATAAGTGTGACGCACGAGAACTTGCTTGAAGAAGGAGAATCGTTTTTTTTTTCGCATGTAAAAGTTGATTTACTGGTCTTTGCATTGTATTATATGGATGGGCGGAAAAGAGGAGTTTATTGCTATTGTTAAACGAGGAATTGATGTTAATGGGAAGAACTGTTGATGTATATCTGTTGGTGTATATAAAACGACCAACTTAAAAAAGAAAAAACAGTTTAAAGCATTTCTCCTGAGCTATCATAGTTGCTTCACGTGCCAGGTGGTGATTAACTACCCTGCCTTAGTACTTGGGTGGAGTACATACGGTATTACCTAGTCTACGGTACCCATTTGCTGTCCTACTGTTGGAAACTGTATGATACTCATGGGTGTACTCTCTTCTTGTATGTTGCTGTAGTTACGAGTGATACGTCATGACTACCTACGTCACCCCCTTTCCCTCCCCCGAATCTTAGCCTCTCTTCTGTCTTCCTTTTTCGTCTTGTTTCTTCTTTCTTTTACTTACTCAATTCTCTTCTTACTCAACAAGCAATATAAGTCTTTCGCTATCTTCGGTGACCGCTCTCCTTTGAACCTGTGAAACTTCTCGCTTCCACTCCTTCCGATCAGATAGCTCTCAACACCTACATTTGGCCCCCGCCTTAAGATTTTTACCCGTCGGATCACTCGTTGCTGCGCTGCCACCCCTCAACCAGCCCACCACCACTCCTCCGATCTATCGGCCCCGTCATTTCCATCATTAAATTTTTTTTTAAAAAAAATAGGGAAAAGCTCTGGATTACTGCCAGGCGGTAACTTATATAATACAACAAGATGCGGTTCTTGTTTCCTAAGAAGAAAAATATCAACCCCCCGTCACACTGAACCGGATTCCTATCTTTGGTGAGAGAGATATTGGGGAGTATGATTATGAGCCAAAGTGGCCTCCGAAGGCTCCGGGTCAGTCTGGGATGATGACTACTACTAGCTTCTAGGGGAGAGGCAAGCGTGGTGGAACATGGTCCTTAGCTTTTCCATAGTACGGATTCATGTGCTTCGGAGGAGGGTGGATGTGGTCATTAGGGCTTTCAAAAATACGTATATTATTATAAAATACGGTATTTTTGACCTCGAATTTTATATCATACCATACATACAATAATAACATACACGCCCTAAAGTTTTTAACCCTGAAATGTCAAGCTTAAAGCCCAAACCCTATGATAATTAGTTGTAAATAATTCTTTGCCCTAAGAGTTCAGTTGAGAAATTTGCTCCTTCAAACTCATTGAAAATCTTTTTCTGAAACTCTAATATTGTAGTAATAAACTCATATTTGTAACCTTGTTCTAGATAAAGTGAAGTAGTATTTCCCATTTTCTACTCGTATATTGTTGTACCATATCTTACATTGAATATTTAGTAAATATTTTTTTTGATGGTCAAATAAAATACGGTATTTATAATAATATACTGTTTTTATAACGTATTATACCGTATTATACAAAATGGTATAAATACAATCTCAACCCCTAGTGGTGATCGGGCTCCCGGACCTCGTGGTACGAGTGGATGTGGGTGATTATTTATGATAGCCCCGGCGTCCACAGCCGCTGGTGAAATTTGGATATTCCATAAGTGTATTATCTTTTCTACATTCACTACTACTCCCGAGTACCGCACACCATCATCCATGAATAACTACTTCATCCCTCCAAGCAACTCTTTTTTTCTTACCGAAACCCTCAAAAAGAAATCTAGAGCGCATCGATCTACCTTACAACCCTGTGAAAGAAAGAAAATAGCAGCGCCCAAAAGACAGGGAAAAAGGCACGAGAAATAAAAAGGAAAAGGGGAAGAAAGAAAGCTCGTGCTCTGCGATTTCAAGATTCCTAGCCGTAACTCCCAATCATGCTTACAGTTTAGCTTTAGTCTCCAACTCGCTCTCCATCAGCTCCCTCATGTCGTTCGCAGCATCAGCGAGGTAAAACTGCATCCTCTCACACCCCTGCTTCTTCGAGACGATATTGAACTGTAGGTTGTTCTCGTTAATCATGTAGGCGATTCCGTATCCCTGGTCGATGACCTGGCTCCACCCGTATCCATTGAAGTACTCGCTGGATATCTGGGAGGTTGAGAGGAACCAGCTGGAGGAGTAGCCATATGCGGGGTCAGCGTAAATCTCCGGCAGAGTTGCGCCGGGGGGGAGGAGCTTCCTCAAGCCGAAGAGGTGGCGATCAACACCCTTGCCTTCTGAGGCGGTGGTGATATATGCGACGTGGGCGTTGATTGCGGAGCGGAGGTTGGAGATGCAGGTCCTTGGATCAACGTCGGGATCCACCATTGACTTGCACCAGGCTACGCTTTCCTCGGAGACTGTGCGGCAAGTTTCTGTCCGGCCTTCTTGGAATTTGCGGGTAGCCGCGGATTCGTAGGTTGGGCGGTTCTTGCCGTACCTGTTATAAGGTTAGGCTAAGCTTATCTTTTTAGAGCAAAAGGAGAGGAAAATACATTTTGTAATAAGCCAACTGGATAATCATCTGGACGTAGGCATCTGGTGAGCACCTGAACTTCTTGATCAAGCCCTTCCCGTAACCTAAGTATGCCAAGACCTTCAACTCATGGAGTCTAATGACATCTCTGAAGTTCTGCTGAGCCTTATCAATGGCCACGGAGATATCCTCATTAAGCTCGAAATGGATAGGCACAGGTTCAGGAAGATTGCTGCGGACATCTTTGGCAGCGAAGTCAATCCTATCATTGAAGATTTGTTCATTGAGGTAATTGTTGAGACGGTAGGTGGGGGTCCCATCCATCATCGAGTGCTCACCCATGAATCCGGCGGTGCCATTCTCATTGATGATGAACTGGAGAGGCTTGTCGAAGAAGCGGTTTTGGCCGTCTCCGTGCCAGTACTGGTGCGCACGCTCCTCGAGGGTAACCGGAGAAGTATCGTCTAAGCAGACGATAAAGGAGGCAGACTCGATAAGTTGAAGGGCCTTCTTGTTTTCCGGAGAAGCCTCAATCATCATCTTGCGGACCTCAGTCCAGGTATCACGGTTCTCGCTGGTTAGGGCTCCGACAGCGGGAACCCTCTCGGCGTTGGCCAACTCCAAGACCCTAGCAAACTGTGCTTCTAGCTCCTTGGTGCTAAGTTGAACTCCATCAACTTCGTGCAAGACCTTGTAGAACCTGTTCTTCCTAGCGACAACAAAGTGTTTATTGGACTCGTAATCGTACTTGACTGGGTAGTCGGCTGGCTTTTCCGGGATACGGCAAACGTTGAACATCCACTTGTAAGAGTCCATGCAGATGGGCAAATTGCGCATATACTCGGGCTCTAGCGTCCTTTCATCGACCATCTTCTTGAATTTGAGAACCGAGGTGGTGATAGCGGCTGCGCGCTTTACCGGGTTCCTACGCTTCTTGTCATCCTTGTAGGAGTAAAAGTATGAGACGTAAGGGACGACAGGATCACGGTAGCCGAGGTACGCGGCATGGTTCCACCAGTCGGACAGCCAGTTGTTGACTTCGGGGTTCTGGGCCTTAGCAAGAAGCTTCCCCTGGAGCTGTTGGCCGACTCCGCCTTCCCGAATGAATTCTGCGACAGCTGCCTTGGTCCTTTGGAGCTCTTGACTTGTGAGGAGGGGCTTAAGGGACTTGATGTATCGGTCGGCGGTCTCTTGTAGCGTCGGTACCGGAAGTTTTGGTAGAAACTTCTGAAATCGTAGCATAGGGCCTGCGCTTGGGTCCTCTTGGTAAGCTGTGCAGCGCGTTATTGGGTTAGCTAACTTCACTACAATTAATTAGGGCAATTGAACTGACCAGTAGGAGGGGCCATGTTTTGTCGTGTAGGACCAGTAGAGCTCAGCTTCGCAACGGCACTCACAGCCTTCGCAGACTGTTTTTATTATAGAAAATAATGTCAGCAGGGTGGCCATTGTCAGGGCCTTTTTTTTTTGTTTCTCACCCCGGCCATGCGTCAGTGGCTTGCTTACCTGGGGAATGGGACGGTGTCGGAGTGAGGCCGAGGTAACGGACCTGACCTGGAAGCCTCGGCTAAACACGTTTGAAAACATTCGCGAATCGAGTAATTCTCGCAGCAGATTTGGTGAAACGAGAAGAGGGACCGAAGCGGAGTTTAAATGCTTCAGGGTACGGCCGAGGGGAGAATTTTCGGGCGAGGGGGAGGAAGTGGGGGAAGTAGAGGGAGAGGAAGAGGAGGAAGAAGTAGATGATATTGGTGGAAGGTAAAGTGTCCATCTCTCATCCCGTGATCCAGAATCTTTCTTGGGTGGGGAAAGCATCATCACATGCACAGCATCCTTCCCTTCATCTTCTGTGTCACTTCCGCTTGCACTGCTACTTCCACCATCACCATTATCAGTGATTACCCGGAAATCTGAAATCTTGGTTTCAGGTCCTGCTCGGTCCCCGGCTTCTTGAGCCGCTGCCTCGGTGAGCGCGTTAAATTGTTGTACGAATAGATTTGCTTCCATTATAATGATCGCTTCAGTTGGGTCCCGACTTGGAAGGGGGATAGCAATGAAGTGGTAACTTTGTATGATTCAAGATATTTCTTAAAGAAATTAATGGATTTATGGTGATTGGCTTCGGAGGCTTTGGTTCGGCGGGGGGACGGGCGAGTGATGGTATGTGAACTGACACCTGATAGCTGTGGTTGTGGAGCTGCTCTTATATCGACCTCTGTCAGGAGAATATCTACTCCTCAAATCATATACCTCAAATCTCCGAGAGAGGTGGTATTCGTCGTTCTAACTCCTACATTCTACTGCGATATCGTGTCGCGTTTGTCGGAATTCCAGCGAGATGCCAAATAAGTTGACGAGACACCTTCTATTAGGCATCACCGAAACCCATTCCCCGTATACGTGCTTCGGAGGTTAGATATAGGGAAGGTGACAGTGTGAACCGGGTAACTATCACTGACCATCCAGGTTACCTTGTCTGGAGCCATCGGGGTTTAAAATTATAGTGAGACCTCCGATAATTCCAGCAGGTAGGGAGCAGCACAAGGCCGGAAATAAGGGGGGGTGGAAAGAGGAGAGGGGTCTTGGCACGGGGGCGGCCAGTGTTGATATTTGGCCTTCGGATATGCAGCTTTCATGTCTACAGTACGACAAAGCCGGTCATTCACTCTCATTGTCGGTTTACGGTTCTCTGTATTCCACTTGTTGGACTTCACCCTTCACTCATATCACTTCTTGGTCCGTTGACCAGATATGCAATCTTTCCATCATTTGTTTTCCTTTATATTTCATACTACTCGCTTTGATTCCTCCTCCGTTGCTGATATATACTGCTGCCCCACTGTATAAATAGTAGGTCTTCCTGACCATCTTAGATCGGATGAAGTTCATGCGCATCTCTTGTTCTCATATGCTTCCGGTATATTTCTCAGCCTTTGGACAATTTTTCTTTCAACAGCCAGGCATGACTGGTTTTTCGAGTGATATCTCGTGATGGCGAAGAGAAAAGGAAAATTTGCGTTGTATTACCGTATACAAAGAACTGAGTAGAGAGTATGAAATTCAAATAAGAGAGTGCGGCCGGGGTCGACATAATTAAAGACTATTTTCCACTGTGAAGTATGATGAAGTACTACTTTTGCTGGAATTAAGATCAGTGGAATGCCCTGGAATTGGAAACTATAAGAGGCCTAGAATCTTCAGAGGGATTTCCATACGTTAAATGTCGTGACTCTGCAAACACTGGAATTATTAGAGGATTGGAAGTCTGGGAGGTGGGAAATATCGGAGGTTTCACTGTAATGGCAATTTTGTTTGACAAGCAAACTTCCTCCTCCATTTGCATACAACCCTTGAAGAGAAAATTTCTTTCACCTGTGGAAGATTGTAACAGCCGGCATGGAGGTGGTTATCAATCGACTTGTAGGTTTATTTATTGTAATTACAGGGGCATATCAACATTGGGGTGGGTTGACATCTACCGCTCCCGCACCGCCTGCTCTTGCCTATTCATCGGCTGCTCTTGAGCCCAGGAGAAAGTTTTTTCTTTTTGTTGTTAGCAGGACACGATCTAGCCTCTACTATGCCTGACCACACTTGGGGGCACGAAATGGTATTTCTTGGCTATCGATTGATATCCTATCCCGGCTAGGGTAATTGACCTATCATGGTTGAGTTTTGTCGCTGCGAAGTGAAGCCTCGAGGTGCGGCCATCCCCCGCCCGGGTTGTTGCAGTATCGCATGCAGACAGCAGAGAGTGTAAGGCCTGTGAAAGGCCCTTTGAAGACGGTGGCACAACGTTCTGAATGACACTCAAATACAATACTAGGATTGAATGGATTCGGGATATGTTTTACCCGCTATGAAGCTGGTTGTTTTGATCAACTATGCTTACGCATTGTTTTGAACAACCGATTGGCAAGCCCCCCTCGGTCCGATGCGGGGGTGAAAGGACGGGAGGCGGGACGGGTGCGTATGCATCAAACTGCCTTCAGGATCGTTAAGTTATGAGCTGAAACAAGAATCTTGAAATTTTCACCAGGAGTCGCAAGCGATTGGGAGAGTGTTTATGATTTGTTGAATCAGCAGGGTTCGGAAAGCTATCATGGCTCCAGCTTCGTAGCATATTACCCTTGCTGATGGGGCCCCGCTACTCCTGCAACGACTATGGACAGAAAGAAGATATAGAGACCAGCGCAACCGTGAACAAAAGGAAAGAAGAAGAAAGAAAGGCCCGAAATAGGTACAAGAAGCAGAAAACACCGTAAAAGCAACCAGCCCCCAATATACTAAAGCTGAAATAACTGGTTAGAGTACACTCCATGAAAATGCTGCCAACAGACCTACTCCGCTAATGAGATGATAGACGGGAAAAATTAAAGGAATATATATGAAGCTATGGCTATTCGACAACGTCGACCTCTTTTTGCTCTTCTTCGCCCAAGATTATGGCGTCGCGGTATCGTTGCCCGAGGGCCATTCGGCCGTTCCAGCTGAATGGATCGAACTTCACATATTTCTCGGTATCTTTCACAAGTCGTTTGATGTCCTTAATTTCATCGCCGATCCCACCGACGAGCTTCTCGACAACACCATCCATCAGAGCTGTTAGCCTATTTTCGAAGGCGTCTTGTGCATCTTGACTGCTGTAGGGATTAGCCTATTACCCCTGCAATACAACTTGTTCAGGCTTAACCATACCTCTCACTGTCGTCTACTCGCACTCGGATGCTCTTCGAATTATCGACAATCACCTCTGATTGCTCTAGAAGTGTGCTTATACCCTCGTCCATTCGTCCAACTATATTTTTGGATCGTTAGCACCACTTGCCGCACACTGGCCGGGTGTAAAACTTACCACGCTGCTCTAGCAAGCTCATCCGGTCGAGTATTTGCTCTTGTCGTTCTGCCAAATCCTTCATCGTGCTCTGCATCTTGGTCATTGCGGTGAGGATATGTCGCATGACCTTGGTATCCGCATTGCATCTGTCGGGGCTGGTGGGTGGTGTTTGTGGAAGTGAATGTGGGTTGTGCATAACAGGGCTTGGTGGAAGGTGGGAGTGAGAGAGCATTGGGCTCACGTTCGGGGGTGTCATATGGCCGAGGTGGGCATATGCCATGTTTGTTGCGTATGGTGATGGGTATGAGGGTGGTCCAGATGTTGCTACCCCAGGGAGTTCCATCTGTGGCATTGACATTCCGGGCATTGGGTGTACACTTTGTGGTGGTGCACCGTAGTTGTGTTGATATATATATTCTGCTGGTGGATACGAAACAAAGGAAAAGCTGGTGGTGCTTGGAGGTGTTGGTGCGTGGGTTGGCATTACTCCTGTGATATATCTTCTGGCCAGTGTTTACGACGGCTGAGAAGCTTTATCTAGCGACTCTTGGTGGGGTAAAAGTTAGGATATTTGCTTCAAGATACTCTTATGGGTGAGCGAAGAAATTGATTCGCTGGCCGAGAGAAGAGAAATGGATTGCAGTCGGTTCCTGCCGACGAGGATTCACGAAGATTCGAGGCTTCGATTGAGAACAGAAGAAAATTCCGATCGAGAGCGATGATTTGTGATGCAAAGATTCGGTTGAGTTGTTGATCGTGGGTATTGGGCGTTTGCTTGATCGGACTTATGTTGCAGGTTGTTTCAGGTTGTGTGAGGTTCGACAGCACCAGAGTAAGAGCGAACAAAAAGTTTTTCTTATTTTGCTGAGTTGGTCGTAAGATTGGCGTGGAATGAATGGGAAAACCAACTTCGGACGAGAGTTGCTGTGGGTTTTCTTATATCCTACCTAGCTTTCCATCGGAAGGAAGCAATTGAGCTGTAACGACTGCACGACAAAGAAAGTGCCGCCCCATTGGTTAATGCAGTTCAATCGATAATGACCACGACTTGGGGGGGGATTGGCTAGGCTCATGCCCGTAGTGTCTAGGGTGTTTCTTTGGTGGGTAAAAATCAAGATGGTGTGGACTGTGGAGTTGAGAAGTGCAGTCAGGGATAATTGCAGAGCAAAACGAACGACTATCGTGAAGGCAGCGAATTACAAAACACGCATCCCTGAGAAGTGCATGCACTGCCAACCGAGCTACAGCAACCTTGCAACAAGTTTGGCGGGAGACGCACGGCACACGCTGAAGATAAAGCATCTCTCCTCACAGGCCAGTACGAGTACCTCCCTAGGTCAAGTTCTAAAGCAGAAAAGAAAAGCATTTACAGAAGTCGTTGTATTTTAAGTACAGTACCAGTACTCACGAGAGAAAGAATGCGCAGACAGGCGGAATAGTCCTTTTCAATAGGATGCAACTTGCAAGGGAGTTGCGGCTCTTGGTGACGCACGGACCGCCCCCACGTTTGGTTTTGTCTTTCGGGGGGTTATGGAGCTCCAGCAGCCCAGACCTCCCGAAGTTAATGCTCGAGTATGTTTTGGTGATCTTCCGGAGAACTTTAAGGGAAGGAGAGTGGATGATGAACTTGCTTCTGGTGCTCCTTCATGCACACACTCCGTCACGGTTTGGTCATGTCTCTCCCCCCCGTGTTGTATACTTGTACAACATGGCCGGCCCGAACCCAAGCAATTAGAATGCCCTCCCAAACGTTTTTCACCTCCATGGAGTGGAGCGAAAAAAATCAGAGTTTGCGTCTTAGCAATGATCTATCACAAGATGGGGGAGCACGGGGGAGGAGCACGAGGGAGCCACAAACATGGTGGCGAAATTGATTGGATTGGCTTCCTAAATCTTCACATTTGGGGGTATTGGAACTGTTGGACGAGAAAGATTTTCCTGCTTGCCAGAGGGGGAACCAAAGGGGCCAATCGAGCTGAACTGCTGGCTTATTAGGCCATAAACTAACGTTCGGAAGCGGAAGAAATGAATTGCTACTCACCACCTCTAAAACTAAACTGCAGTTCATGAGCATCGGCGGCGCTTCGAGAGTTTCTTGGTGTAAGAGAATTCAAGAATTTACCCTTCACCTATCAGGTTCGGCAGCTAACCGAAAAAGCAAAATTTCTCCCCGCAAACCCAAGACTGAGCCATGCCACCGCACCATTTACTCGAGGAGCTATGGTGTCGCTGGGAATAAGTCAAAACGCTGGGTCTAGCGCCATATCCCGTGAACCCACACTGACCGCTTGTATCGGCTTTCCTCAACTAGCCTCTCGCGCATGCTTTTCCAATACCCTGGTGAACATGCCCGCTTGTAAAAAATTGTGTTAAACAAGCCGGTGTTGGGGGAAACACCCTTGAAGTTACAGTACAACGCAGCCTCTGCTCCACAACAGCCCCCGGCGTGTCCCGGGTAGCTTTACAAAGATTAAAGCATAACGACCCCACGGAGATGTCCACAGTACTAGTACCTCTCGGATATCTACCGTATCACGCTCCCCACTTTGTGCTGGTCTGTACTCAGGTGTTTTGAAGAATTCCAACTCCAGATCTCGCCCCGCACACCACTCGTATATATAGAGAGAGACGAATAGATTGCAGCCTTCTTTCGCCTCAGGCATTCCGTTCATATCCCCCTTGTTCGCTTTCCCCCATCCAAAAATTCTGCCTTTAGAAGGGTGGAAATTTCTGCTTCACCAATTGTACTGTACGCCCTACAGCTAAGCAGAGGTAAGAGATGCTTTTTTAAAATCCCGTCTTTAACTAATTTATTGGCCTCGTCATTTGGCATCAGCTAGATAAGGTAGTTTTACTCCAGCCCATGAGAGCCGGCCTGACGAAATGCTTCAGAGTCATGTCATCGCAGTAATCGTTATTCTTTTATTAGGAGTATCGGGGCTGGTGGTTTGGGCGGCCTTCGTGCTTCGATATATGGTGGCGGCCACGGCGGTCAGCGAGGAAGATTGAAGCACATTTTCATTTTGTCAGAGCGAGTGAGCCACATCCTGTCTTGGAGGAGATGTTCTATAGACGGCATGCTGGTATGGTATAGGTAAAACGGCGTGATATTTCGGCTATAGTCTACACTATGCTGGGTACACAATACTCGAGTAGGAGGATTGTATGATAAACTAGAATGTGCGGCTGCTGTTCGCTTGTGGACTGTGATACTAGAGCACCGGTCCCAGGTTGCGGCTTAAGCTGCAGTCAGTTTTCGCCCACCGCTTGGTGGTCCGGAGGGTTGGAAGAAGAAACGGTGCAGAAAAAAATAAAAATAAATAAGAACAAGAACAGTACGGTATTATTATTGGAGCAAGAACAAGTCATCCGCATCCCCAGGGCTGTAGAGGACCGATTATCCTGCGCACAGCGCGCAGTACGTTTATCTATTCATTCATCCACAACATTTGCCAAGATGACCAAAAGAGAAACCCCATTCAATCATCCATTGCCGACCTTTTCTCACTGGAAATGGGCTTCACCACCACAACGAGATGGATTGTTTACGTTGCTCGGCATAGAAGGGGGCTAAGTCAGTAGAATAGGAATGAAAGCGGGGAAATGTACACCAGGACTCGTTTTCAATTGCTCCTTCCTCCCCGCTGTGCTCATATAATACAGTCCTCGTAACTAGTGGCGGTAGGAACCGGCAAGCAGCAAAGACAAAGAGCACAACCTCACTTGTCATATAGCACACAGCTTCTTTCTTTTCTGGGCAAGTTGCATCTTTTTCATATATATCACAGTCGACTATACAGTACCAGGGGTGAACAAAAATGGTGCAGCACCCTACATCACACCCTGCCCACAAGAGCAGCAACCTATCGGTATTTCCTATCCAAAAAGATTAATATTCGAACAAATCTAAGACCCCTAAGTTCGATACAGTACGAGACTAAGGGGGCTCGCAGCAGTAACCCTAGGTAATTTTGGTTTAATACAATAGATGCAAAAACCGGGGGCAGGCTATCATGGTGAAGCGATACTTGATGGTTGATCTTTTGAATACCTGTTGTACAAGTACTTGTAGATACTAAACCCTTTTTTTCTACCCCATCGACTTCTAGTTCCTCGCACGTATCATAGACTAAATCAAACGAAGAAACAGAACAAGAAGAAGAAAGAGGGTTTCCCCCTATTTGGGCCGATTTATTCGGTCCTAAACCTCCCTCGAGTATTGTATTGTACCAGTACGGAAGGGGATGTGTGAACAGGGTTTCTGGTGTCTTGGAGTTGATAGGTTGAGAATGGCGAACTATTCGTTCGTAAACCCTGCAGGATCCTGGTCTTCTTTTTCGTCTTGCAGTTCACGGATTTCGGTATCGTTTGGGGGAGGATTGTTCGCCAGCGCATAGCTTAGTGGCCTATCCATACAGTGTGACCTTCCCTATTTTGGTTTCTACTCGTATATCGAATAGAGTGGAGAGAGGAAGGAAGTACTCTCTAGGTGTTTAGGTACCGGTACTGCACTGCACTGCACTGCACTGGAGGGTTGATAATAACAAGGGTATTGTACTTGCCAAAAGAAAAAGTCTGGGGGATCGCTGTGGTTGCTAGACTACGCATTGTCTGCTAGCGGTACTCGTATGGTACCGGTACTTCAAAACATCTCAGACTTTTTTTTGGCCCGTATTGTTTTGGTATTGGGCAGCTGAATGACCACCTTCTAGCTACTACTCTATCGTTATCATACTCCAGAAGACCCCGCGCGCAGAGATGTTCATGAAAGCACTAATGCATTTCTGGGTTCTAGGCTCTTATTCATTCACCGCCTTATACAGTACACGACCCGCGCAGCCGTGTTACGGTACTGTACCGTACTGTGCTTGCCTACAAGGTTTCTCGACTCGGCTTATAATAATAACTCTCCACTCCGGACGTGCAACCCTACCCTACCCTACCGTATCGACAACACACGGCGTCGGGAGATGAGCCGTACGATACTTACCCTGCCTCCCCCCGTGTGTTACCTTTTTGGTTTTGCCCTTTCTATCTCTGGTATGCTACTGTACCATTCATATCATAATTGAGGCTGTTTATTTCGTCCTTGCTACTGGAAGCCTCGTATTGTCAATTATAGCTCTTGGGTACCAGACCTTGGGGGATGGGTGGATGGATGGGATGGCGCATAGCGTCTGAGAGCCCGTGCGCGAGGCAATAGCGATGATGGATGCCGGTTACGACTGAGACAATTCTTGTTGTTTGGGCCATACAGATGGTGAGCCTTGAGAGGGTGAGGGAATGTGAAGGATGGGGGAAACAATGGGATCGACGGTTAGTGCCGGATGAGTGATGCTGAGCAGGCGGGTTTGAAACTGGTGCTTGGGTTGGAAGGATAGAAGGATGGATAGAATGGAGCCTTTGGTGGCGCGCTTTGTTTGGTGGTGATGCTTTTGGATTGCTCATGTGACAATGTTAGTACGAGTACTAGTATGATACAAGGAATTGTGTTTAGTATGAGATCGTAGACTAATATTTGCTCACCAGTACTATACAGTACGACTTTAACAGTAGAAGAGAGAGAAATGATAATAGTTGTTTACACTAGCAATATCATAGATTTGAACCTTGTACGTACGGTACAAACGCAGGGGGTTTAAACCGACAAGCTGCGATCGACATGCCTTGTTTTGGCATGTTGTCAGATCAGTATTTGGATACCACTTGTATAATACCAGCATGGCAAAACTAAGGTACGGTGAGGTAGTGTATGTGCGAGTATGGGTAGTAGTACGGTTAATATCGTAAGGCAAAGCACTGCTTTGTAGTCTCTGTTCGAGATTCCCAAAGCGAGGTTCACTACCGGTACTTTTTTCTAATAGGAAAGCTAGGCTAGTCACTAGAATGGTTAGATACCTAGGAACACTCCTGACTCTTTAGCAAGAGTCCTTTACGGATTTGTTGGATGGATAGGTCACCAAAATGAGAAGACGTCGGTAGCTGTTGGGCATTCTATTAATAGTTAGCTATGGGATTATGGCACTGTAATTCCCCGTGCCAGGGAGCTCCACAGCAAAGCAAGGCTACGGCTTCCATATCGAATTAACGTCTTCAACACCGCATCCGGACTCCACACAGACAGGCCTTGGCCGAAGGGCGAATTTGCGTGCTCGTAGCTTATCGTACTCCCGCCTCAGAAGATTTTGGTAATCGGCACTGAGAATATGAATAACAGCGGTGACGTCGTCCCCGAGATGCCCCAAGATCTCTTCCAGCCTATCTGTAAATCGGGACGTGGGTAGTTGATGTAAACTGACCAACTGTCCTTTCGTGCCTGAAAGGCTAGCGAAGGGGTAATTGGTAATCCTTCCGGCGGGTTGTTTGTGATAGATGGTTCTTGAGATGAGGTATCGCATCCTGCTAGTCTTAGGTATGATACTATGAGGACTTTGTTGACTTATTGGGGATGCGGGATTAGAGGATTAGGTTTGTGAGATGTGAGTGTCAATGATTGTGTTGTATTCGTGACACGGTAAGCCTTGGTTATCGCGCACCATGCTGTGGTGTGTGCTGGGCTTGCTTTTCTAGTAACGATGGACAGCGGGGTTTGTTTTTGTTGAAACATCTGCGCGGTTTACTGTCTTTTCTGTTGAATGCTGTAGATCTACATGATTCCTAAACAATTTACCAGAGGATAGGTTCTTAACTATAAGCACCGCGTTGCTGCTGGACCAACCCTTCATAAGAACCTCCGAAGTATAATAGTTGATCTCACCACCTTCCATCACCATACAACCATAGGCCAAGAAATACCTCTAACTCCCAATTAGGGTTTAAGCGGCGCTTATCATATATCAAGGACCCGAGCTCAACTACTCTTGCGAGCATAACTTGACCACCATGCTACTGCAGCCATAAGACCCTTTGATTTCCCTTGCTCTCCCCAAGCCTTCCCTTCTTCCGCCCGCACGTCACGATCATCCACAGCGTCATACCGCAACTTATCTCCACCGCACGACCAACTCACACTCCCTAAAAACGCCTAATTCCCTTCCCTTCCCCTCCCTCCCTTCCTCTCACCGCGAAATTACTGATCCTGTCTCGCCCCACTGCCCTTTCACTTTTCGCTCTTTCACTTGCAGAACAGGCAGGCTTTGCGCAAGGCCGCGGGAGAGTGCAGTCCTCTACAAAGCCATTCTGTATACTGGTAATCCACCGACCGCGACCGTCTTACATTACCTATCTGAGGTAATTAAGCTTGGGGTGGGGAGTTAACGAGATCACGGGGAAGGGAAAGGAGTTCTCCACACCCGTTTCGTTGATTCAGATGTCATGAGGTGGGTAGAATGCCATTCTACAGAAGCATGAGGTAAGTCATAGCAAAAGAAGGTGTGAAGCGCGGCAGCTGGCTAGATAAGTAAGGTAAGCAGACCTGCATGAAGCTGTGATATAACATGTTAACCTATCGGCCCCCTCTTCAATGCTATGAATAACTTGACTTTGTTAATATCGTTATTACTGGTAATAAACGAGTAAGTAACAACTTGTATCATATCCCTCTGCTTCTCTTATTTCGGGCTAGTTACCGGAGTGATAAATATGTACACTTTTTTGTTCTTTCTGCTGTACTCGTAGGCAGTCTAACTGCAGATTGTTCGCTCTTCCCTTACCCCTCCCCCTCATTCTGCAAATGCTTTTTTCTTTTCTTTTCTTTTCTTTCTTTTACTTTTTTGATACTTTAGGTACGGCAATGAGAATTGAATTGAACTGAATTGAATTGAACTGTATCGTAGATTTCTTTCCTCCTGTACGATATGACAGGAGGATTTCCTTTTTTTCTTTCTTGCGAAAGCCACGAACGGGTACGGATCGGTATGATACGATACGGTACGGCAGATGTTTCGCGCTGGCTATCACTCGCTCAAGGATAGCACAAGCCGAGAATAGTGCCTTTTGTTCCTTTCCCTCTGCCTTCTTTTTGTTTCCCGTGCAACATAAGGTGAGATGTCCATCATCTCTTCTACCATTTCCTCCCCCCTCTTCCCTCTTTTTCTTCTCCCTTCCCTTCGGCATGAACAACTGTCTGACTTTGGCCACCGTATCGGACCAAGATACCATAAAGTGCAATTGTTTCCTTCTATCCATATCTACCTCCGGTTTCACGAAACTTGTCATCTGACTTTATACATTCGTTCACTCTTGAATCGTGAAACCAGGACTCTAATACGATAACCCTGAGCTGCTCCTGCAGGACAGGAGGGAGGAAGGAACCATTCGGATCGTTCATGAAGCTCACCCGGACAGCTGGTAACTAGATCCCCGCCCCTTTTCGAGTTTGAAATGGAATTTTCTTCTTGTTTTTCTTCTTGTTTTTCTTGTTTTTCTTCTGATTATTCTGATGGATAGGAGGAGGCCCGGACGAATTGGTCAGCATCACTGTGACTGTGTTATATCCCCCTCTTGCTTTAGTTTTTTGTTTTAACCTTTTCTTTTTTTTCGGCCCAACATACGCAGCAGAGTGGTCGATTGGAGATTGGTCTCGATTTGAAGCATTGACTCTAAGGCCCCCTCTTCATATACGGAAGCTATACTGTGTTTAATTAAGCACGGTGTGGTAAGGAGGGGGGGGGGTCCTGTTTATCCCGTGCTTACCCGAGCAAAAAGGGGAAAGTAGGAGGAATCTTAGCGCCATGTCGCAGACTCTTTGGTAAAGGATTTGTTTGGCTGGTGTGCTTCATCTGCGGCATCACAGTGGCTGCTAATAATAAGGGCGGGAGATGGAAAAAGTGAAAGAGGCGGGGTGAGGTGGGAGGGAGAGTTTGGGGTAGGCTTGTTATTGTCTTTAGTTAAGTTGCTTTGATTGCTAGCTAGTCCAACTATGGCAGCTACTGTAGTAATTGTATATCTACCTACGGTTACCTGTATGTACCCCATCAGAACCCACCATGGGGCAGCGGCGAGCGAAATCACAGTTCCTCAATGGATCTAAAAGTTCATAAAACATCGCCCAAGGTTCTTCCTCTTCCTCATTATCATCATCATCATCATCCAATATCTCCCTAAATTATAGCTCTCCTGCACTATATCACTACAACCTGACACCCGCGATCGGCCAACTTTAACATACCCCACCAATTGAAAAAGAACTAGAACGAAAAGAAAAACTTTTGCCCCTCTTTTACTTCATCCCCTCCTTCACCCCCTTCCCCTCCTCCTCCCCTTCCAGCATCAACGCCTTTTTGCAGCACATCGCGTCCTGCGTTTCTCAAAAATTCCCGTCCCATTACACACGGGTATGATATAAGGTACCAGATATCATAGTTGCATAAGCAAAGCTGCCGTCACCGAATATCACTCGTGGACCCCACGATCAGAGGCCTGGCTGCTGAATCGCCTGTAAAGAAAAAACATGGGGAAGAAAGAGATCTTTCTTTCCAACCACCACTACTACCACAGCCTTTGTGGCAAAGAGTTCGATTTTTGAATTTTTTTTCCCGACCCATCAAAACTCTTGCCATCTTCACTTTACTTAGTGCTACTTTCTTCTTCCTTCTGCGATCGAGCTGTTTTTGCTACTGGGGAATTGGTGCAAATCTTTTTTTTTTCCTTCGTTGCCTCCCTCCCTCCCCCCCCGCTCGTTCATTCACGCTTCCATCATGCCACTAGTTCTCCGGACGATATTGAAATCAGCGGCTCAGCTCGACATATTCCTTAGAAACTACCTACTGCTGTACTGTACTGTACGGTACTTGCACGCCCCCGGGAAGGGACATATAGTATCTATCACACCAGTGGATGAAATGAAAAAAATTTCACGATCGAGGAAAGCCTTCAATCTAGCATTTTTGTTTATGGTGGTGGTGGGTTGTTCGTCCTAGGTGGTGATGATGGGAAATGGCTGGGTATTTCCGGGTTCGTTGCCAGCTCATTGGTAGGGTAATATGCGGAGCCGGAAGTGGATATTTTATGCGCGAAGACAGAAGGGGGATGATGGGTGGGGGCAAACCTGGAGGGGAAAAAAAAGAGAAAAGGGAAATGCACAAGCTCGTCATTGGAGTGAATTAAATAAACAAAATTGACGGATAAGTTAGATTGAAGGAGATGATAGTAAATCTACAAATGCAGGATATATCTGGGGAATTGACGATTGCCGTGTTTTTATGGTCATCGTGGTGGCTGCGTGTTTAGGTTAGACCCCAGGCTTTTGCTTTAGTCTACGGTATGATACTTAATCGAAGGAAGTTCGGACGAAGCTAAAGCTTTGCCTGCTTTCCTCCGCGCATGAAGGAAGGGACGAACTCTACCACCCCCGTTAACCAAGCGCTCAGACAGGCATGGGAAGGGACGCTGCCGCAAACGATTCATAAGTGGAACTCGGTATCTATGGCATGACAAACAAAACGAAGGAACGAAGGAACGGAATTCCTAGTCTTCCCGGTACGATAGGAAGACGTGCGGTACCGTGCAGTGCATAACCAGATACAGTAGCACATGTGCCACAGACCGCCTCCCCACCCCCCGGGGGCCGAGTGAGGGTACGTGATAGCCCGGTGAGGGGTGAAGGGAAACAGGAAGCTGAGTGTGAATTAGGGGGAATGAATGAGTGAGTTGAGCTCTTTTGGCAAAACCCTCATATCTGCAGTAGCTATCCTCTTCCGAACAAAGCTTCCCAGCACCCTACTACTCTTCCCAAGAAGGGATGAGAGAAACAAAAGAAGAATAACAGAGGAACCCACGACCCTGGAAACGCCGGGCTCCGGCAGGAACCAAATTCTTGGAGTCTGTCGACATCATCATCACCATAATCATTATTAACCCTGCGGTCGATCGAACCCTAAGGTAAAGTACTGTACATACAATTTCCATAATATTATTATGATATATACTTACGATACGATACTCGATAAAGCTATAACGAAGCTACGGTTAAAAAAGGAAAGAGAAAGAAGAAAAAAACCCTCTCGCAAAGGATACCTATATCATATGGCGGAATGAGTTTCTCGATAAATTGGGTAGCATTCTAGATTAATTAATTAATTAATCAATTAATACCCGCCACGCGAGTTTGGCTGCCTTAACGGCCTTACAGGACAGGACAGACAGGGCCCAGAGAAAATCATGGGCGAGCTGGTGGGTTCAATTGGATCCCTATAAGTTGACCAGCGAGAAGGTATAATACTATACGGACATAAATCCTCGCCACGCAGTAGGGGCGGGGAGAAGGGAACTTTTCCTAGCTATTACGGGTACTTGACCTATTAACCAAATTAGAAAAGGCCTACAATGCCATAATAAATCGACCAAGCTCTACCTTCTCTTCCTCCCCCCCTCTCGGATTTAAGATATCACCGCCCCATCTGCTTACTTTACCTTACTATACCCCCACCCCACACAGTAATACCTCCATATCGCCGCGGCCGCACGGACGTGAAACAGCTCAGCTCCTTCTCTATTTCTCGCGGGAGGCCTACCTGGCATGGCATGACATGGCGTTCGGGCATGCGCTCAAGCTGAGGTGGATTTCTCAAACTAGCTAGCTAGAAATGCTGGGAAAACACAAGCTATTTTGTCTACTCCCGCTGGGCATCTCCCTGCCTCCAGCACCAGTGTCAGCATCGCCTCACCGCTACTATGACGTTGATGCTGCTGGCCGCTGGTTGAGGTGGAAAGAGGGGTTTTTGCACAAATATTGTACCAGTACCGCAGATGGGCGATGGCAATGCCGTGGTGACGGTGGCAATGATGGGTGTGGAGATATAACAACTATGATTCATAACATCTAGTTTTTCATTCATCCGTGGATCGTGGTGAGTCGTTTTGGTGGGAGCAGTGGTGGTACTTGATGTACGGGATTACTGGGTAGACTTGAGGTCTGAGATATTGTTGTAGTGTGATATTGTACTTGGGACTTTGGGGGAGATTAGCGCGGTCATAAGGTATCACCCGTGCTCTGGATTAATATGGTGCTCTTCTATGATAGTGTGTTTGTAACATAGGTGGTCGCTGTGCTGGTTGTACAAGTGCGACAGGCATGAACAAGAATTGGAAAAGAAAAGAGGAGAGACATGAACCCGCTATCATACGCCTATCGTATCCTCCCAACCCAACAGCATTACTATGAATTAACATCTAGGAAACTAGAACTGTGAATAACCAGCTACCGAGAAATTGATAAGAACACAGCGGAGAAAACACTGCTTATCGAAAAAGAAAAGAAAAAAAGAAACCCCAAACCAGAAAAATCATACATATGAAAAACTTCAGAATTAATCATATTACTTCCTTCTCGAGCTCCTTCTAACATCCCCCTTCTTAGCCCCTTTCTTTGGAGGGGGAACAGCTTTTTTGGATCCCGGTTTCCTCCCTCTCTTCTTCAGGACTGGTGGTGGAGTGCCGGCGACCGTAGTACTTTCTTCCATCTCACTCTCTGCAACCGCCTCCGGTTCCTCTTCTTCTCCGGCTTCGGTTTCTGCAACAGTGCCAGCGTCCTCGTCACCGTCCACTTCATCGGGCAAATCAGAAAGATCATCGTCGGAGGCATTAGACTCTCCTTCACTAGAGGCGGGTTTAGTGGGGGGTTTCCGTTTAGGACTGGGTTTAGCTTTGGCCGTCAAACCCTTCTTTCTGACGGGAGGTTTTCGCCGGGAAGCAGTGGTAGTGGTAGTTGAGGTTGATGGGGTACCGGCTTTGGCAGCGTTCTTTCTGATCTTGGCAGGGAGCGGAGAGGCCGACCTGCTAGATTCTGTGATATCGCAATTAAGGTTAGAAGTTAGAACATCAAGGTTATAGAAAATATATCACACCATCCTCCGTGTCGTCTGGATTGACACTAGCAGTTCCAGTCCCAACACCTGAAGCAACGGACTCGCTTCGCGCAGCTCTCCCGCCCTTCTTCCCCTTCATTCCAGTTGCCCAGAAAGTCTGCGGAACAACAGTAAGTGGGCTGTCGATACTGTTAGGGTCGGACCGTCGGGAGAACATGAGCGCCCCGTATTCATCGGCCGGGAGGGTAAATTCGCTCGAGGGATCTGGAGTGTCCAAGTCGTCTTCAATGTCCTCCTGTTCGCAAATCTCAGTTTCGGAATGCGGGTAAAAAGAAAGGTAATAAGTACGCGCTCGTCCAGGCCCTCGAGGTTATACTGCGATTGTAGCTTGCGCCATATGCCTTCGATGTTGGTGTGCGTGTCGGAGACTCCATGGTTCTTCATTAATTCGGCAATGCCGATTATGCGGAAGTGCTTGTGCACCCCTATATGACATTCCCATTAGCCAAGCAGGATGCGAGCTTCCGATCGCGCAGCTACTTACCAGCGGGCTTTAAACGGTAAACAGAGATGGCTTTGAACAAAGTCGTCTCCTGTTCGTCGGTCCAGCCATCAAAGCTGATCGGCTCTGGGACAGGAGGAGAATCGTCGTCTGCCGCAGCGTGACGCCCCTTATTCTTCTTTTTCGGAGGCATAGTTATCAGAATAGTTGTTAGTGGTGGCTAGTGTAGAGACAGCAGAATAGCATGAAGAAAGAGAACGAAGCGCACCAAAGCTTCGGTCACTGTCGCGTGGGATGACGCGCCGAGCATGAAGGTGAGGCTCTTTATGGGCTTGGCATGCTGTGTCCCCTCCAAGTGGTACGATAGGGCAACCGGGAATGTCAACATCTCGGCCTTCTCAATTGATGAGAATCCATAATGACAGACTTCTCTTCAGCCTTTCCCAATCCCAGCCCGCTTAGAAAAAATGGAGGGAAAGGGGAGGAAGGAAAGGAGGGATATCCGTTCATAATTCCGGATTTGTGGAAGCCTTCATGCTTTGCTCCAGATGACTCTGCTGAGCCCACTTTGTTCCCTATTGCCCCGCTGCAAGGTAGCTCTAGCTTATCAATTACTATTTGTATCCCAATTGCTAACTGGAATCCGAACAGAAACCGTCCTGGATATTACCAAACCTTTAGGCCCCTATAAAGATGAATCAGAAGCAAACCTCTTCGCCTTCGACCGTGGCTTCGCCGAGTACTTCGCCGACCCCGATCCTGGATCCCCAACTGAGGTAGATTCAATTGTTTCAATAACTGGAGAAGCTATAAAACAGAATTTCTCCGATACTAGTGAAGATATATGGCTTCAACCTGGATCTTCTGAGCTTCCGCTGAAAGTTTGTGTGATTCCGTCGAACTTGGAAGCCTGTGACTAATTCTCAATAGCCACAGTTTCAAACATGGGAATCTTTTCTCTCCGCCGGAGCAAACGATCCCCCCAATCCTTACCTTTCGGAAGCCGGACCTCTAGTATTCGATGCGGTACTTACGGAGCATATGGATGGATATGAGGAGGTCCCCGAAGTTATTCGCTCGGATGTCTTCTGCACTGTTAGTATCCAAGAGATGAGAAGTTATTGGGACTAAACAAAACTCACACGCCCGCTATCCAGTGCCTTCTGCACCTTGGCCTCGGGAGAAGCTCGGTCCTATTCACATACGATCGGAAAAAGGCCGAATTCCTTCCTATCAAACCACAATTACGGATATCCGGATGTACAGCCGGGACAGTTGATAGGTATTCTCCAGTCGAGCTAGACTGCACAGGACCAATTCTAACACTAAAAATAGCATCGTAAAATCCTTCGCGGATTGCGGAAAGAAAATCAAACAACTCCAAAAGTTTGTCGATGATATCTACAAAGACTCAAGGTTTGGCCCCCTCCCTATTTCACTAGGCTCTATGATAGGTTGACAATGCGCAAAAGAGCAGTCAAGCCTTCTATCATAGCATTGGCGGATAGTGCAACGGCGGTAGTTGAATCAATTCAGCAAAGACTCTCCGTCGACCCTACAACTATCCGTAGTATACTTCACCTCCACTCACTCATGCGTGAACCCGCGCTCATCATCGACACATTCCATCAAATGATCTCACAAACGGCTGGTATATCAGAAGATTCTCAGCTACTTACTACGCTTTTTGAAGTGGTGCAACAAGAGCAGCATCGTAGTGGATGGCTGAAGCCCTTACTGATGGAAACTTTGGCAAGGGTCACTCGACCCTGGCTAGAGTTTATTGAAGAGTGGATAGGCCTTAGTCGACCGGCAGGAGGCGAAGGTGCTGGATTTGAAGGGCTTGTAGAGAGAGGAGTTTTCGTGAGAGTTGAAGAAGAGACATATGTGGACGATAGGGGAGCGGAGCGAACAAACCGAAGTTTTGTAAGAACTGGATATCTATTCCAGCGAATGCTTTTACAGTGATCTAACGACTACAGATTTTCGACAAAACGAAGGTCCCATCCTTCATGAGCACGGAGAACGGAGAGTCTGTTTTTGAGAGTGGGAAAAGTTTACGGTTTTTGCAAAAATTCCACCCAAACCACCCACTGTCGCGAGCTGGGGCTGTAGAGGGTGTAAGGGCTCCAAAACTGGAGTGGAAATTTTCCTGGGAAGACTTGAAGAAGTAAAGTGACACCTATTATAACTTAAAACCATGCTTTTCTGACGATGTGACAGCTTACAGAGTCAAGCAATGAACTATGAACGAGAACTTCGATCGGCTATCAATAAGTACTCTGGGCAAGGGCCAGTGGCAACAGCTCCCGTGGCTAGACCCTACCAGTCAGCACCGGGGGGCATTGAGAAATTTGAAACATTCGGAAAATCCAAAGAAGAGATAGGTGCTATGATCAACGAGTCCGTCTCGGCAATGAACAGCTCTCTTCCCCCCATCGAACACCTACACAAAGAGGATTTACTGCGCACTCTCGTCCTCAAAATATCACGTTTAGAGCTGAATTCTGACCCAGAACACGATCACCTAACTACGTTTGCGCCTCCGATATCTATAACTCCCGTTCTCTCCTTCTCCCATATATTTTCTGCTCAAGCAAAGATCATAAATACCGCCTGCCTTAATATGCTTTTTAAGGAACACAAAGTCAGAGAGCATCTCTCCCTCCTTCGAAAATTCGAGCTGTTTGGTGATGGTGTTTACTCAAGCAGGCTTAGCCATGCACTCTTTGGCGATGAGTTGGATGGAACAGAGAAACGTGGAGGGGTTCACAGGACTGGAGGGACTATGGGACTGAAGCTAGGAAGTAGAGATAGTTGGCCTCCTGCATCCTCTGAGCTACGTTTAGCATTAATGGGAGTTCTCAACGAAAGTTTCAACAACACACAAACCAAAAGTGGGATACATCATGCTGGCAAAGACGGCGACCTACCAGGAGGCTTGAGTTTTGGAGTTCGGGACATGACGACGGAAGAGTTGGGGAGATGTATGAACCCGAACGGCCTAGAGGCTCTAGATTTCTTGAAGCTACAATATAAACCACCCTCTCCACTTGACGCCATCATTACCACAACAGCGCTATATCAGTATGATCGACTCTTCAAACTGTTGCTCCGAGTCCTACGCATGCTTTCCGTGGTCAATAAGCTCTTCCGCGATGTAACCTCCCGTCGCAGTCACTGGCACACAGTAGACCCCGTCTCCCAGAAATTCCGAATTGAAGCACACCACTTTGTAGACACAGTTTGCAGTTACATGTTCGAGGCAGGGGTTGGATCCACCTGGCGAAAGTTTGAAGATAAACTCCAAGACATCGAAAAGAAGCTAGATTCGCCTGATCCAGACCTTGGAGGAGAGGGGATCGAGAGGCTGCGAGTGTACCACGAGGGTATACTTGACAGGATCATGTTTGCGACTCTCTCCAGAAAACGCCAGGCTCCTGTGATGAAGCTCATGGAGGATATATTCACCTCGATTCTCACGTTTGCAAAGTACTCACACGCTAAATCCATTGGGGCTGGGACTAGCGATGATGAGAAAATTCCAGCACTATATACAGGGTTCAAGAGAAGGGTCGGGATATTCATCAGTGTTTGCAGGGGGCTAAGTGAGAAGAGAGGCTATGGTGATGGTAAGAAGGATTCAGAAGGTAGAAGGGCTGTTGATGCGATCTTTGGAACAGGTTATAAGGAGGAGGGTAATCTGCTCTCAATGTTGCTCTTGAGGCTGGAGATGACAGGGTACTATACGGATACGGGGAAGGGCGAAGGAGAAATGGTCAAGAAGGAGGGACGAAGGAGAAGAGGGCCGAGTGACCCAGCATGATCTTGTCTGGTACCCAAATGTTCGGTGAAAGCCTAACGATAGAATGTCATTCTTAGCTCATTATCAAAAGTCGAAAAGATACTAAAAAGTTCGGGGCTGGCAAAGGACGGCTCTGACCTACCACAGAACATAAAGCCCTTCGCGCTCAAGTAGAAGAAACAACCCCTACGAGTATCCTCAGAATTTAGAGAAAAAATTGCCAATAATCCCTCCCCCTGAAGCACGTTGCTAATCTTGATGTATTCCCCTACATGCTCAAGGAAAAGAAAGTCCTTCTCGCCCTCCCCTCCAACCTGCCTAAAACCTTCTCAACCTCCGAATAACCGCATCCAACTTCTCCGCCGCCTCTTCCCTCTCATGTACAGCTCTACACCTCTCCTCCTCCGCCTCCTTCAACTCGGTCTCCAAATTTTTCAACCGCTCCTGCTGTTCGTCTTCGGAAACGCCGATGCCCGGTAAGGAGGTGATCAGGAACTCAATCTGCTTAGATTTGAATATCAAATCGCGGGCGAGCTCGACCTTTGCGGCTGTAGCAATTATCATTTATCAGCTTTCACGGAAGCCGGGAAGGCCGGGGGTGGGGGTACCATCGAATGTAGTTTTGTCATCAATGACGGCTATTCGATGTTAGCTGTGATAAAGGAGGGGAAAGGGGGGGGGGGGTAATGCCGGTATCGTCGGTAACTTTGGCTTCGTTTCCGACGGGTACTGCGTCGTGATGGGTACCGATGTAGCGGAGGGCGCTGAAGAATTGGGTTGCCATCTGGGGTTGGGTTTGTTTGCTAACTTAGCTCTGGAGAGGGAAGGGGGAGTGGGGAGGGGTAAGAGTCTCGCACACAGGAGGTGGGGGTGGAGGGATGGGGAGAAGGGAGTACCTGGTCGATAGCGTCTTGAAGCTGGGATAGTCTGTCAGCCATTGTATCTTGGTATCGTACTGTCGTGATTGATCGTTTGTGGTTGACTTTGTTGGGTGTGTGGTACGTGAGGTGAGATGTTCGTTAGTGACAAGTATACTGTATCATAACAGATTTATGATAGTTGCTTACCGTATCTATGGAGAAGGCGGTATCATAGATGGGTGGGTGGGTGGGTGAGCGATGGGGTCGGGGCTGCGTTTCCTTCGTTCATCCAGTTCCCTTCTAGGTGAGCGGGCTACCGGCAGCTTGGTGTCATACGGTACCTCAAATCATGATTAGTCATCATCTAGGTCTTGGAATCTTTTTATGATAGCTCAATCCACCTGGTCTAGCTACCCCTCTCTTATCCAACTTGGCGAAGAACAAAACATACAATAGCGAGGCAAAGAAAATGTCGAGACCGCCACTGAGCTTGACGGCAGAGTTGGAAAAGTTGGAGCAGAGTATTACGCTTACGTTACAAGGTTTCCATTCCCTCTTTTTGTTTTTAAAGAAAGTGGAATGTGAGATTAATGGGTGCGGCAGAAATCGATCATAATTTCAGCAAAGCTCATCGGATTATCACGACCAGTATCATCCCTATTGTCGAGCGATACGCGAAGGAGTCTGAGGCCGTTTGGGACGGATCAAAGGTAACTTTCTCTATTTTTCTTATCAAACTAAAGTGAAGGCTAATTGCGGTGGTGGTGGTGAAATACAGTTCTGGAAGCAATTCTTCGAAGCTAGTGCTAATGTCGCGCTATCAAATTACCAAGAGGAAGAGGAGGCATATGAAGAAACCGGCGCGACTACCAATGCAGAAACGTATATAACTACCTCTTCACCAGGAAATTACGGCGAGCAGTCCACACGGATAACGCAGGAAGACGACCCCCGACACCGTGGCCCCGAAGAGAGTGAGGACGATAACGATTACCTGCTGGATGATTCGCTATTGGACTCGTTGAACTTGACAGCGGGAGGATTAGGCGGAGCAAGTACACCCAAGGGGAAGCAACCCCAACGCACAGAGACGCAATGGGAGGACATCGAGTCGCCATTCGATGCCTTGCGCAAGGAATTGGCCAGGAAGGACTACACTATGCACGGGTCCCCTACCACCACTAATGCCGCTGCCGCTCATGCCGCTGGCGCAACCGGCTACGAAGACTCCTTTGGAAACGACGACGCAGACATGACTTTCAATGAACCCACTCTCCCCACCACCCCTCTGACATCTCGGCGCACCCGTCCAGCAAAAGACTCCTTCGAAACACCCAAATCCTCATCATTCTACCCCACCACCGGGGCCGTCGGAAAAAAGACGCCGGGCGGAGCGAACGAAGACCAGCTCCTCCACCGGGTGCTCGACAAGAACTGGCGTTTGCAAGCCACACCGCTGGGAAAACCCCCCCTCTCCCGATACCGGACAACCGGAGCCGCTCCGGCAACGACGCCAAAAGCCCAGATACTACCCCCGCCGGGGTCTGAATCCCCAATGTCCTCACCGCCAAAACTACATTTTTACCCCGCGGACATATTCTCTTCTCCAATCCCGGGCTTCAGCGGCTTCGGTGGTGGCAAGAACCCCAAACCGAGCACCACCTCTAACATCAACACCACCTCCCTAGCCGGCGGCCCCAAAACACCAACATCAAGACGCTACGGCACCGCAAAAGTAACAACAACCCACCACCACGAGCTCGGCCGGCAGGAAGACGACGGGGACCGCTTCGCATACGACTACGATGACGATGACTCCGACGATCTGGACCTACCACCTGGCTTGAGCCCCCCCGTCACCATTCAATTCTCGCTTCCGCCTTCTAAGTTGCTGGCTACGCCAGCGAGGGAGGCTAGTCGGAGGATTGTGCACGATATCTTGCAGACTGCTGGTGCGGCGGATGAGAGTGGGGCTACTGGGGGCAGTAGTCCGCCGGTGGTTAGGGATGTGGGGTCCCTCGATGATACCTTTTAGTTCAGGCCTTGGGGGGGGGGGCGCATAAAAGCTTGCTTGTTTACCTGTAAATTTAATGGGATTTTCTTAGGCTTTTCCACCTAAGGCGAGGCGTACTTGTAGTAGTAGCAGTGGTATTTTATACAAAGTACGGCCCAGTCTATAGGCTCGTTATGTAGTGACTAACTAAGCAGCTAGCTAAGCTATCCTTTCCTTCCTTCCTTCCTTCCTCCCCTCCATCCATCCATCAACCATCAGCAGACAAGAAGGAAAAAAATAAAGAAAAAAGACAGAAGTCCCATAAAGACCATCTATGAACCTTACAAAAAAACTCAATAAACGAAAGGGGAAAACGGAATATGATAAAGAGAGTAAAGAAAAATAAAACTCCATTTTCCCCTTTTCCCCTCTACTTCCCTTCAAGGTAAAGAACACTTACTCGTACTTAGAACGTAAGAACGGTTTCCGCTGTTGTTTGAAACTGCTATACTATAAAAAAAAGCTAGCACATCACTCACTTACGATACTATTAGAGAAGAGTAGAATAAGTAAAGTAATAGCGGGCAAACAAGTGATAAAAAAAGAAAGCCCACGGTATTAAAACCTCGTCGCGTTCCGAAAAAAGGATAAGAGAAAAGAGAAGAGAAAAGAAGAAGAAAATGATAACGCCCCTGTCCGCTCACGCGCACACAATACAAGCCGGTAAAGGAAATCACAAACAAGACCTTACGAAGGGAATAAAGGGTATGATAGTATGATAGAGAAAAAAATACAAGCAAAAGTCCCAGGGTTAGGTTAAAAAGGGGGGATAAAAAACTAAAGAAAGAGAAGAGAGGTACCCATTCTTTTGTTTTTCAGTTTGTTTAACTCCACTCATTAAAAGATGGATTCGTTGTGGTCGATGAGGAATTGTATGGCATTGTTCTTCGCGTGCATGTCTGTCATTTCCCGTTCGTCGCTAGTGAAGCGCAGGAGAGTTGGGGCGAAGACAACTGCCAGATTGCGGGCGTTCATTAGGTTTTCGTCCCTTCGGGCGGCAACTCTGTTATGGCATCAGCAATTATATTCACGGAAATCGGAATATGAAAGGAGGGAGGGGAAAGACCAACCTAGCTAAATGGAAAATGACAAATTGAAGGCAGTCACGATGGATGGGGGGTAATTCGTCGACCAAGTCCTTGACGATTTTGATGCGGGTTTCCTCCTCAAAGACGGCTATTGGAATGTTAGCACTCATGTCAAGCTCGGGGGCAAAGGGTACATACTGGTGGTATCCACAAAGCGCTCATAAATGTCATAAGTAAGCAGAGGATTAGGCAAGTTCCTGAAATACTGTTTCAGGACACTGGTAACTCCACAAATATCGACATTGCTGTCAAACGGCGCATCATCCCCACGCTCGAAGGCCTCCTGAATATGGCGCATTTGCGAGGCGCCACCAGATTTACGGTAGATACCCTCAAAGTCCATTCCACGGACTTCTACCTCTTGGATACACTTCTGGACAACATTGGGGATGCGATTGCCTTCGTACTCGGCACGTTGCTCGAGATCCGTTCCAAAGAGTGGAAGTACACCATCGCTAATCGTAGCACTGGACCCAGCTGTGCCGAGGCCATTTTGACCTCCCTTATTCTTCATCCATTTCTTCTGTGTGCCAAATATTTTACCCCCGGGTGTGTCGGGTCCTCCTGGCTTCAAGCTACTGGGCGAATCGACGCCATTGGGATGATCACTGGGCCAACCCTCCCTTTGATCAGAACCGGCAAACAGCTTGTTGACTCCCTTTCCGGCTCCCTTCATAACAGCACCTCCCTTCTTCCAGAAAGTCTTCTTGATCTGCGGTCCATTCTTCAAAGAAGTAACCTTTTGAGCAGTAAAAACTTCAGTGGCTTCATGGTGATGATGGATGTGCGTGGTTTCGTTGGTTTGACCAATCATGTTGGAGGATGATACGGACGGTGCAGTTGCAGTAGAAGGTCGTTTTTCGTTCTGGTCTTTGGTATCAAGCAAGTCCGCGGCATTACCGGTGTAGATACCCAACCCATTAACAGGCGTTTTGTTTGCCTTAAACTGGCCCTGAATACGCCGGGTGAGTTCGTTATTCAAGTCAGCAAGCTGCGCATTCTTCAAATTAAGCTGCTCAGTATCCTGTATAGCCTGATCTCTAAGACGAGCAAAATTCTCGACCTCTTCGGTTAACTGGTCCCTTTGTGCTACGAGGCTTTGAATCTCTGACTTCAAAGTCATCTTCAGATCCTCCAACTCGCGAGTCAATCCATGAATGAGATCAGACTTCAGCTCTTCCATATTAAGAGGCTGCCTATTAATAAAAGTCAGCCGAGATCTCGCATATAATCCATGAGACACATACCCGTCTTTAGCAGCGTCCACACGCTCCTTGATTACCATAAGCTCACGCAAAAACGCCTCACGCTCTGTTTCCAACAAAGCCACAGTGTTTCTTTTCTCGGCAATATTTGAATCCAACGCTTTCGCTGAGGCAGTGCTCTGCTGACATGTCAGTGAAACATAAAAAGCAAGAAAAGGGAATTTCTCAGTCACACACATTAAGACGGGCCTCAAGCTCGGCGATTCTCTGTGTTGAACGTCGAAGTTCGTGCTTTAGGGCAAGGGTATCATCCTTCCCACCCAACGATAACGTCGGACTAGTAATATCACCCTCGAACGGAAGATACCCCGGATCCCCCCCGCTCGGTGATCTTGGCCACTTAGGGGGCGATCCCGTTCTGGTGGCCAAATCGCTAAAACTTCTCCCATGCCTAACAGCGTTCGACACCCGTCGAAGTATGGATGCCGATTGATCTCCACCGCCAAAAACCCTCGCGATATCCTCTTCCATACTCAAATCGCTAACAGGCGACTTGAAAGGTGGCGGCAATACTGACCCATCCGATCCTGCCGATTCCTCCTGTGGACTAAAACCAGAAGAACCCGAAGCATGCGTAGTCGACGGATGTTGTGGGGCTCCTAGCTTCTGGTCAAGTGTAGTTTGGCTCGAGAAAGTAGGATCCTGCTGATAGGTAATATTGCTGACAGTTGTGGTAGTATTGATCTTGATTCCTTGTGGTCTAGAATCAGCGGTATCCTTGGCTCCTGGCCCAACCTCGGGTGATTCAGCGGCAGTAATTGCAGAGGCATTAGATCCGGATGTTCCATGGGAGCGCTGGGAATGTCCTGAGGAAGAAGCCGAATGGACAGGCGATTCCGAATCGACGGGCTTCCTAGCCATAGAAGCTGGCGAATCCCCACGCGAAACAGGCGGGTTATATGAATCTCCACGTGGTGGTATATCTGGGACAACCACTGAAGGCGCAGTCCTCAAATCCATAGGCAAGAATGATCCCGATACATCCTGGGGATCCAGCTCCTCTCCATCCATGATCCTTGGTGTGCCCAACGACCTCTTCCTCTCCCGCGGCACCTCTCCAAGTTTAAAGTTCTCCCTATCCTGCGCATTTCCGGATGGGTCCTTGGCAAGAACAGTGCTCTTGGACTTGGCACTAGCAGTATCAGAATCGGGCCCTTGTTTGGATGGCTCCCTTGATATATAGGGAGAGCTGTAAGTTGAAGTTATATCCTTGTTGAAGTATAACTTTTCCTTCTTATCTCCACCATTCCTATCAGAGTCTCCCGACCTCCTCCCCATATCCATACTATCTCCACTCCCAGGGATTTGGCGACCCTTCTCCTGAGAGACAATGTGTGGTGGTAGTCGCCTACTCTTTTCGGTTTCGTGGTAGGGTGTTGGCTCTGGAATTTTGCGTTCATAGGATGGCCTCGCATTACCGGGAGATTCCCTCATAGATCTCTCCTGATAGTAGGGGTCATAGGAGGAAGTTCTATTAGGTCGGTAGGCCGTACTTGGTAGAGTGACCGGAGGTGCCGACGAAGAATCGAGGACGACCGGAATAAATGAGGAATACGGATCATAGCCAGCACCATCCGCTGAAAGCTCTGACACCTGCGAGTTCATCGAATATCTGTGAGACCTGGGCGCTGATCGTAATTCATTCCCTATAGCTTAATTAGCAACCCATTACCAACAGCGCAAATTGCTCGAAGCCCACCTGAAGCCGAAAACCCAAGAGGAGACAATTGGTCCGGGGTATGGCCGGATTTTGAAGATGTTGTCCTATTTACTGGAGGACGAGGCCTAGGTGAGAGCTCCGTTGGAGTTGCCGAGTGGCCATCTGAGGGAGGCTCATCCTCTTCAACAGGTAAAGAGGGGAGCGATTTATCTAAAGAAAGCATCGGCGAAGGGGCATTACTCCCCATTGTAGGGGTTTTCTGCACCTTTGCTCGTTTCCTCCGGCGGGCCATCAGCGTCTCATGACAGCTCATGCAAAAGATGCCTTGCGAAGTCCGAGCGTATTTCAAATTCTCGATCTTACGCTTGCAGTTCCGGCATCTAAAGCATCCTGCACAGAAGGCCTGATCTCCCGTCAGGATGGCTAGGTCTTCGATTTTGTTATGACAAGCTGTGCAGCTATAAGTGCAATTATTGCAAATTAGAGAGCCATCACCCAGCAATAGCAAGTTTGCGTCCGAGTCCAGTAGCGTCTGGCACTTGTTGCACCGAAAGCACTCGATATGCCATCGATTTCCCGCTACCAAACTATCAGTCAAGGTCATGATGAAGGGAACAATGTTTAGAAAATAAAGAAAAGATCAAAAACGAGAGAGGGGAAGGGGGGGAGGTGGAATTGTTTCCCGGTTCTACTCACACAGTTCGAAAGCTTTCCCTTCTTCCAGTATCTGTGATCTCATGTCAGTAAAATTAGAAAAACCGGTATGAAAAAAACAAAAAAGACAGAATCGGTATTCCTACACACCTTTCCACATCCTTTACATGGGTATGTCCCTTCGTCATCGTCATCAAACATTGGAGAACCAGGCGGAAGTCCTGGGGAATCCATATCTGGCTCAAATCACTGTTCCTCCTCCTCTCTTGAAGCCGCCCTGCTGCAGCTCAATGTGTATGCGTGTCCAAAGCCGTAGCCACGATGAGACAAACTCCCTACGAAAGGGCAAATTCCAACAAAACCTATGTCAAATAGAAGGGAATAATCTCTTTCAGAAGACTATACTTTTTTGTTTTGTTTTGTTTTGGTGCGAATGAGCGGGGAGTGAGTTAAAGGAGCGAGGGGGGGGGGGGGGTGTAGGAGTGTTGTGTGCGTGTGTTGCGTGGTGAGTGTTTGGGTGTGGATTGAAGAAAAAGGAACGACGAGCGAGATGTGGGTGACGGGTTACGGAACGGACACTGAGGATGTGACAGACGGTACTGTAAATTACAAGAGAAGAGGGAAAGGTACGGCGATTAATCAGTTCCAAGTTGACGTCGCCCCGGCTTTCCGCTGAATGGGGGGGGGTAGTAAGGGTAGTAGTAGGAGAAGAGAGGGGCGGGAAATCGTTCAGGACGGTGGATGGATCCAGGAGAGGGAGGGTTTCACGTTAAGAGCGGTGATGTGCAGAACTAGTGTTTACAACTCAGCCGCCGCCGCACCTGGATTGATGAAAGGATTGGAAAAAGACTGACTGGTAGGATATGATGTGATGTGATGGTGCAGCAGTGAAATGGAATTCCACGCCGGTGGGCCGACGGCTGTGGGTTTAGTAGGAGAGGAGGAGGGTGGGATGGGGAAGGGATGGATGGAGTAGAGGGGGAAGTACAAGTAGTGGAGGAGGGGTGAGAAAGGGTGCGGTAGGTAATAGGTTACGGCACGGAGAGGTAAAGGGTACCGGCACCGTACCTGAGTATGTATAATAAGGTGGATGGGGGAGGGCAAGAAGGAAAAAAGCTGGAGCTTTCCCTTGTTGAAGATGAATTTCCTCAAAGGTGAGAAAATAATTGAAGCCTCACTTTCTCGCTTGCTACCGCCCGGGACCCTGCTGAGCAGAAAGAGGCGGGCTGGCAATGTAGTACTAGTACGGCGGTGTGGGTTGTGTGGCAGCAAAAGAGCCCTGGAACTCGTGTTGCTTTACGATACTTCGCTTGCTTGCCGATTAATTGCTTACTTGCTTGCTATTGCTAGGGATACCGCATGCTACCAGTGGTATTACCTTGACACCGCAGATCGAAGAACCTGGGGGTGAGAATGAAAAAGGGTATCATATGCTACAGGACAGTGCTCATGCATAGAGGGGGGACGAAAGGGGAGAGAAGAGGAGAGAAAAGTGTGAGAGAAGGAGAAGGAGAGAAGCAAAGAAATAAAATAATAAGGGTTTTGTATCACAGTATAATATTCCTTTTACTTTTTTTGACCTTCATCTTATTATTTCTACAAAGATCCCCCTTTTTCCTCCATTCCTTTCTTCCTTTCTTCCTTCCTTCCTTCCTTGACTTCTGTCACGGAAACGTTCACTTGAGCACACCACCAAAAGTTTCTTTTAAGGGTCGGGAAGTTGGCTAAATTGGTCAATAATGTACCTAGTACACTTTACGATCCTCATGTAAACTTCTTTACTCGTACCAAGCAAAGGAGAACACTGACCACACACACACACACACACACACACACACACACACACACACACCCTGAGGGCTCAAGCTCACTTTCACTTGACTTAACCTATGAGGTGCTATACCAGCACCTTGCAAATGTCCACACCATACCAGTATCATAGCCATATTGCCCAACGTTCATAACGTCAAGAGACTGCCGTAGTATTGTGCAAGTACCGTAGCCCAGCTGTCGACCACTCGAGTGCGTGCCAATACAATACGAGTACTAGTACTAGTACAGTGTAGTGTAGCACTCGTACCGGAATTACAACCCCCTTTTTGCCTTATCAGCTCGGACCCAACCGTCTGATTGATCGCCCCTCCACATTAATAATAATCGAAGCCAACGGTACCGCAGCCAATCCCCGGCACCAATCCCATCTCACCAGCCATCTTCTCAGGCACCACAGGTACAGCATGATACCGATATCGGTATGTACGATACGGTACGGTACGAGCACTCGAGTGTAGGAGCTTATTTCCCATCACCACTGAGAAGCGCATACCGTAGACAGGAACAACCAATCCCACCTCATCTCAACCTCCGTCCCCCTCTTCCATCCCTCCCTCCATCCTTCGCATAAATACAACCAAAGGATCCCCCTGAACTAACCAGTACTCGAGTACTGAGTATGTACCCTCAAGCCAAATAACCAAGTAAAGAAAGCACACACGAAAAAAAAAAAGTGCCCTATCGCAGTGCTCGCGCAGCAAAACAGCAACCGAGCTGCTCTGCAAGCACGGTGCCAATATCAACAAACCCACATGTCAAGCAACCAGCAGGGCTTTTTTTTTTTTTGTTAAATCCTTGGTATGATTTTAGGTACATGACTAGCATTCCCCAGGGTCCAACCACTGCAGCAACCAGCAGGGCAGGCAGGTGCATACACATATCCAAGGCCCACTCCACTCCAGTCACTCGCTTGGGCGCGGGTACTCCACCATATCTACTCGAGCACAACACAGCAGGGTACTATACCAGAAGCGATAGGGGGAATTGTGTAACCCTCGCCCGGCCACAGAGTGGCTTGCGTGCAAATATTGAGTTCATGGTGGTTCCAAACTTCAAAAAAAATAGTATAACCGACCACTTTCTGCCAATTAAAAGAATTGAAGTGGAGGGGATTGCACTCCATCGGTGTACCTGGTCTAATCAATACTTGTACCGGCGGGGGGGTCGATCTCCGCGGGTTTTAAAACGAACAAGCTCAACAACACCAGACAGCACCAAACTGCTACAAGTATGATAGTAATAGACTGTCGTCCAAGCGTCTAAAATCGACCCTCCCCCGAGCCAAATCAACAACGAGCGCCCCGCAACAACAAGATTTCCCGAGGAAAGAATCACGCAAAGCCGCCAAGAATCAGCTCTTCTTCAATTCTATCAACTCAAATCTCCCATTGGGCGAGCATTGGACCAAGAATTGTAAGATGGGCACCCTCGGGGAGAGGAACCAAGAACACACACACACACGCCATATCATACTTGTAGAAACTCAAATACGGTACTGGGACTCGGCGGGGTTCATTGAAAATCAGAAAATATTAAATTACCCGTAACCCTTGTCTCTACTGAAGAATTGGCTCCGGTATGGGATCAGCAGAAATAGTTTTCCAGTTTTTAATGGGGGGGGGGGGCGGGCGCCCCCCCCGCCGCGGGGGGGGGGGGGGCGGGGGGGGAGGGTGGGTGGGGTGGG
>Ga0307509_10000715_pt1 | contig 56786 bp, 59 predicted proteins | sample 10_EM_MG_FD_202245 | JGI IMG/M metagenome (GOLD analysis project Ga0307509, IMG submission 202245) | Populus trichocarpa ectomycorrhiza microbial communities from riparian zone in the Pacific Northwest, United States - 10_EM | ecosystem: Host-associated > Plants > Roots > Unclassified | place...
CCCCTGCTGCGGCAGAATGGGGTCATTCGTGGGCTGTGGGCTGCTTATGGGTTCGGCTGGGATTTTTCTTCCTTGAGTTTTGTGAGGTTTCTGTACTTTCATTGGTTGTTCACTGTTGGGGTGGGGGTTTTCTTATGGGCTGCACGTCTGTGGAGGTTTTCTGGTTCGTTGTATTCAGGCCTGTACGCTCTTCTGTAGTTTCTACCCATAGTACCGGACGCTTTGGTGTCGGGCAGGGTCAGAGGGTTTTAGCACAAGGGATGCGGGATGGACTGTAGGTGGAGGTTTTTCCTGTCTTAGAGCGATCTGCATACCGGAGTTTGTACCTTAAACAATACTAAAATGATTCTAAAAAAAGAAAAAAAACAAAAAAAAACAAAAAGGTACAAAGAGAGCCACGCTCCGCGCCCTCTATTTTCCTCTCGCTTAAAATAATTACCGCATTCGGCCAACATAAACCTCAGGGTTTGGTCTTTATTTCTTCACGATACATCTATTTTGGCTTTTCACTTGGGCTTCATTTTCAAGTGAAATATATATTTCACCTGTGCTGAGAGGATTTTTACTCTTGAAAAGTCGAACTGGTAGTTTGACTTTACTTTCTCTCTCCTCCTCCTCCCTGTCCCCCAGCCTGGCCTGTTGGCCTTGTCCAAGATGTCGTCTACCCCACTCGCTTCCACTGGTGCAGGCCCGGCCTCGGCTGTCGGCCCTGCTCGCTCTGCCTCCTCTTGCCAGGACCGTAGGGCTGATCCCATCTCTCGCTCTTCGTCGTCCAAGTCCAGTCACACCTCTCTCTCTGGGGAGGCTGACAATGTCGCCAACATTCTTGGGCATGCTGCCAGGCTGGCTCGCCTTTACCCGGCTTCGTTCCCTACAGTCTACAATGCGTCCGCCGCTACCTTCCCCGATAGCCAACTCGCTATGGCCCCCCTTCTCGCCCAACTCATCGCCATGGTTAATGACCTTGGTGCCTCTGTTACCTACTTGACTTCACAGGTTGAGTCCCTCACCTCCGCCCAGGCAGAGCACTCAGCCACCCCCTCACCACCAGCCACATCCAACCTGGAGGCGTCCCTCAAGGACTTGTCCTCTGGTGTTGCTGCTCTCTCTTCTCACCGCGCCATACAAGTGGCACCCCCGTTACCTCAAGCGCCACCCCCTCCCGCCCCTGCTGCCCAAGCAAAACCTCCTCAGCCGAAGCAAAAACTCACCACCCGCCTGACCTCTGGCACGGTCGCCACGGCGGATTTTCCCTTCGTCTTTGAGGGAAAATAGTGTGGCAACCCTGACACATACACCAAACGCCATCCGGATTCACCCCAAGCGGCTATCCTTTTCGCCTATCGCCACTCCCAATCAGAGGAAGCTAAACTTTACTCTAGCCGATACCCACCCACCTCCCTCTTCCATACCGGTCCCCCCCCCGGTTTTACCGTTTCTGATCCCCTGCAGCCCCAAGAGCAAACCTGGGCACAGGTTACCAGGAAGGGCGGAAAGGGCAAGAAAAGCGCCACTGCTGTACAAGTCGCTGCGTCAAGCAAGAGTAGTGTCCCCAAAGGACCCCCACCGCTCCCAGCTGCCCAACGTCTTTTCTTTGCCCCCTGTACCTCTCCAACCCTCCCGAATGATTCCTTCGTCATGACTGCTACCCTCCCCGACATTATGGCCGCTGTCCTTAAAGAGGCCAACTGCTCTCTACCACTCTCCCTTACTGCCTCCGTCAATCGCAATGGGGCTGTTACTCTAACAGCCAATCCCTACACCCCGTCTTCTGCTTACTCCCCCTTTTTTGATGCAATGACCAAGAAACTCAATCAGAGTTTTCCAATTGGAGACAATCCTTTCCAGGTTTTCAGGGAGGCACCTAGAAGTGTCGAACTCCTCATCCATAATCTTCCTCTTTCCATACTCCCGCACGAGCCTGCTGACCTCTTCCCCTCACTCCTTGAATCAATCAGCAATGCTATTGACGTCCCCATATTGGGGGCTAGATTCCTACAGTCAGATCCGGTGAAAAGGGCTAAGAAGCGCACAGCCTCGGTGGTTGTGGCAGTCGACCCACTCCATGTTTCCTGGTTCGGCGAATCCATCCGGCTTTTCTCCCGCGCCCGCACGGTCGCCCCCGCCTACTCTGCCTCCAAATCCACCCAGTGCCGAAAGTGCTGCCGTTTTGGTCACTCTGCTCCTCTATGTAAAGAAGAGGCACAAGCTTGTCCGATCTGCACTCTCCTCCATCATCGCTCCGCCCACAGATGTGCTAATCAAAGCTGTCCGAAAGGGGGCTTTGAGAAGTCGGTCGTGGGATGCTGCAACGCCTCCCCTCCTCTCTGAATCAACTGTTGTGGTCAGCACGCCTCTTTCGATGGCTCCTGTCTCATCCGCCGCGAAGTCCTCTCCGCTCTCCGCCCTCCTAGGGACCAAGACATTCCCGATGCCCCAGATCTGGGCCACCCCTAAACCACACCTCAAGGTCCAACTGTTCACCCCACTGTACCGGCCACCCCAGCCAGGCGCGGTCCTCTTTTCCCTCCCACTAGCGAATCTACCCAACCCGAAACCGTGAAGTTGGTTCGCAGCGCGTCTGCCCAATCCAACCTCGCCGCTCCCCTCCCCTGCAGGAACCTCTTTGGTGCTGGCAGCACCGTCTTCAGAGCAAGCACCTGTGCCGAGTGGAGCGAGCCCGCGCCGACCGATGTCCACATGGATCTTTAAATGTCGACAAGCCCAGTTCCAACACAGAGTCCTTCACCATCCCAATCATTCCATTATCCTGGTTGTTTAAATCTTTCCATTGTTCAGCATACTTGTCTGGGTAGCAGTAATCTTTTTCAAACTCTTTTTAGTTTTTTTACTTCGGTAGAAAGTTCTCCTCATATTGTGACTCTTCAGGATATTCCTCTCTGGAGGAACTGTCCTCCTGTTTGTCGCAACTATAAATGTTTTTTTCCTCCAGCAACTGACAGTTATAAGCCTCGGGTTGCAACCTACGTTCACGAATGGCTACTAAGTGTTATTTCTATTCTTCCATTGTTTTTTGAAAGGGGTGACCTCATGGCAGTGAACTTTCACTCCCCTGAGGGACTTTGTGATACTTCTCAGAATTTGTTTCGTTTGTACAATGCTTACTCCATCCCTAGTGGTCACACTAGGTCAGTTTCGCCTGTTGATTTGTTTCCTCAGCATGATTTTCCTACACTTGTTCTTGGGGACTTTAACATTCATTACTCCTCTTCCGCCCCGACTCGTTTGCTTTCCATCCACGATCAGGTTATAAGTTCTCCTTATTTCGACAGAGCATCGGCCCTGTTGTTTTCTCTCCTCAATACAGCCGGGGTCTACACTAGGTTCCCATTCACCTCCAATCATCGCCCCGCAGTTCTTGACTTGTCCTTTGCCAATACTGCCTTGCTTCCGTTTTTTCCTCCTGGAACCCCTCCCTCCCACCCACTGGTTCAGATCATACCCCCCTGACGATCATTCTCTCCACTCTGCTCCTGAAGCCCCCACCCAAGGGCCTTAACTGGAAGTACACGGATTGTGATCTCATCTCCCCGTTGCTCGCCGATCTTACGCTTGCAACTCCTCCTTCTCTTCCCACTCCGCACTCACTCGACCTATGGTTCGATGACTCCCTCGCTAAGATCACGCACCTCATCACCTCCAACACCCCAACCAAACGCCCATCCTCCTACTCTAAACCGTGGTGGACTCCTCAACTTACACAGCTACGACGCATCCATCACCATACCTGCCGTCTCATGCGAAAGAATCAGACCTCGCCCGCCCTGGCCCGGGTGGCTCTAACACATATTTCAAGGCTATCCATCTGCCAAAAGGGTCCACTGGTCGCAGTTTCTGGCCAATGTCAACGCGCGATCAGTCTGCGATGCCAGAAAAATTGCGGCCGGCAGAGCTCCTGATCGGTTCCCCACTCTCGAGAACGCCTCCTTCCCCACCGAAATCAACAACACACTTCTACAGCATTTTTTTCCTCCAAGACCCTCTCCTCCTCCTCCCCTAATCCTTCCTGCGTTTAAAGACGTCCCTCCAGTTTTACCAGCAGAAGTGTCCTCCGCACTTCGAAAATCCTCCAACTCTTCGGCCCCTGGCCCGAGTGGTATTCCTTCCTCTATCTGCAAGCAAGTCCATAAGGCCAACGAGCGGCTCCTTCCATCTCTGTTCACTCCTCTCCTCACCCATGGGTATCACCCACTAGCCATGAAGAAGGCCAACGGCATTGTCCTGGACAAGCCAGGCAAACCTGATTACCGTATACCTGCTTCCTTTCGCATCATTGTCCTGCTCGAAACTGTCTCCAAGATCCTCGAAAGACTATCTGCTCTTCGTCTTACCTCTGCCACCCGCTCCCTGGGCCTCTTACATCCTAACCAGTGTGGGTCTCTAGCCGGTCTGGGCTGTTTTGATGCTGTCGCTACTCTCACCCACGAAGTCCGTCTACTTCAGGCTACTTCCTTCAAAGTTTCAACTCTTTTCCTGGATGTCAAAGGTGGATTTTACAATGTCTGCGCAAACAAGCTGGCTGCTATCCTCACCAGAGGAGGTGTCTGCGCGTACCTGGTTTCCTGGATCAAGTCTTTCCTCACCAAACGCCAATGCCGACTCATATTCCAAGGCGCCCCTAAGGTTTTCTGCCCGGTCGCTGTTGGCACTCCTCAAGGCTCTCCGATTTCTCCTCTCCTTTTTGTGCTTTATATCGCCAGCCTCCACCCGACTCTCCCTCAAGGTCTGGCGATTTCATATGTCGACAACCTCACCATCACGGTTGGCTTGGACTCGGTACGTTCGAATGTCCGCGCTCTTCAATACTATTTCGGCAGCATCCAAAGGCAGGGTGCCGACTTGGGGGTGGCTTTTTCTGTCCCCAAAACTGAACTCCTTCACTGGAGAACCCTGAAGGACCGTTCGGATGTTTCCTTCGCCCCCATCGTGATCAACGACATGCTTTTTCCACCCTCTCAAGTTGTGAGGTGGCTAGGCTATTGGCTCACCCCTACTCTACACTCCTCCGTTCACTTCCTGAGACGGTTGGCTCTAGCCAACGCCTCTTTCGCTTCAATCCGACAGCTCAGTGCAGCTGGCAAAGGACTCTCCTCCTGGTGCAACAGAAAGCTAGTCTTCGGCGCCATTCTTCCTATTCTCACCTACGGCTGCGACCTGTTTGTCCCGGACGCCGCCACCCTCAGGAAACTCAACTCGTTCTGGCATGTGGTGCTACGATTGACGACCAATTGCTTTTACACTACCGCCCTCGGCACTTTGTACCGGGAGGCCTCACTACCACCTATCTCCTCCATCTGCAAACACCACCGTCGGTCAGCTGCCATCCGTTTGGTCTGCGCCCCTTCGGAAGTCAACCCTGCCACAGCCCGCATACCCGAATCTGTGCCCACCTGCGATCAGGGCCGTTCTGCGGATGATCATCGCTTTCTCCTGCGAGGCTCCTCCAAAGCCGTCCACCTTACTTCATGGCTTGGCCCGGCGGTTAACTCAGCCAAGCACCTACCACTAGACTCCCATTGTCACGAGGTTTCAGACCTTATTGAGGAAATCCCTATCCTCCCACTCGCCTCAACCGATCTCGTAGCGCTCCCGCAATTGAGGATACCTTCAGTCACCTACCAAGCCCTCAGAGCTCCTCTGTTACAGTCACTCCTCGCTGACTGGTTAGACTTGAGTCCGCCAGTCCCCCTCTCATATCCTTATAGTGCCTGCCTCACTCCCCACGCCTTTACTGGCCTCCCTCGATTTATATGTGGCCGCATTCACCAGATGTGTACAGGTTCCAGCTACCTTGCCGCACATGTCTGCTGGTGGAGTAGGGACTCCAGCACCCTATGCCCATTCTGCGAGGAAGACGATGACTCCTTCCAGTACGCGATTGTCCTCTGCCCCGCTAAGGCCCAGCCTCGCCTTACCCATCTCTCAGGTGTGGATGACCTTGGCCCTGACGGTCCCCTTTGGCTCTCGGTTCCCCTCCTCAGGGGGTTAGCTGAATATCTCTACGCTACTCGCACTGGTTTCCCTCCAACCATGTTGCGCATTCAAACCAATACTGCTACTCCTGAGCCGTGTTCGGGCTCAGATAGTGCTTAACACAAAAACTCCCTAGCTCGGCCCCGGCCTTCTAGGTATTGCTACTTCAAAAACTCGCCTCCTCGAGCTTTTCCTCAGGGTATTCTCTATACAGTTTATGAGTTTTCTTTGTTCCTAGTTGACTGCGGCAGTGGGCAGGTAGGGCGGGGAGGTTTTATTACTGGTGAATGTTCTTTTTATTGGTATAAGGAGGATTTTACTTTACTTTTGTTTTGTTAGTCATCGATGGCGATGCGACAGGGTTCTGATGATCCCGCTTGGAGAGTTTTTGCACGTGTTGTTTGAATTTTGTTCTTTCCTTTGTTTGTTTTGGGAATTAAGGTTTTTTATATGCCATAGCGCGAGCTGCATGCAGGATTTTGTACCTAAATCAATAATCACTTGATTCAAAAAAAAAGAAAAAGAAAAAAAGAAGGTACAAGAACACCCATCCTCCGTCTCCTCTACACACCCGGCGATTGAAATCTCAACACCACAAGATTATCACCACTTGTCCAAACTCCACCCCCCGTCATGGATTCGTCCTAGGGGGTGGAGACATACCTCCTCTACTCTACTCTTCCCTTAGGTTCGTCCCTTTGGGCTTTCTTTACTCTTGGTTGATGGATTTCGTCTTCTTTTGATGATGTTTCCTCTTCCTACTCCGCTTTTGCTCTGCTTCGCTTAGAGCATTGGCACCGTCGGCAACACTCTCCTCACCGCCCATTTTACAGACGGCCGGGTACACGGTTTGCAGTAAGAGAAAACACTTCAACAGGCAACGGGGGATTTCTCTATTCTCTCTCTTTCTTTGAGAGGCTGCCCAGTTCAGACACGAACGTGTTACCGATAGTGTCTACGGCAAAGAGTTGGGTCTACCACTCTTTCTTTTCTTCTCATCATGGTCGGAATGGCTGGCACCCTACTGCTTCTACACTTTTTGGCTGGTACCCACAACTACCTGGCTGGTATCCATAACTACTTCTTCACCTTTCGGACTATGACCACGGTCCGTCATGGCCTGCCTCTGGGTGGATGGTATTGCACTATCTCCTTTCTCTCTTTCGAGTCTGCGGCCAAAATAGATGGCCCGTTTGGCCTCCCCAGGACTTCGATTATGCCGAGCCTGGCCACCCCCGCATTAAATATACGGGACTTTTTTAAAGTGGTTGCTTTGTGTTTGCTTTTTGTTTTTCCTTTGTTCGGATGATCGTGCCATGGGTTTTCCTGACTCTTCCTGCTTGTTCTTTGATTTGATTCCTTTCATCTATCTTCTTAGCTAGTCAAGGGTTTCTTGTTGTAGGCGAGATGTGGGGTTGGTTCCACACCAGAGGGACTTGGGGGGTTGGCTTTTTCCCAGGGGTAGTTGGAGGTTTTTTATATGCCTTAGCGTAAGCTGCACGCAGGATTTTGTACCTTAAACAATAATCGCAGGATTCTAAAAAAGAAAGAAATCAAAAAAGGTACAAGAACTCCACACTCCGCGCCCTCTATTTTCCTCTCGCTTAAAATACTTTCCGCATTCGGCCAACATAAACCTCAGGGTTTGGTCTTCATCTCGTCACGATACATCTATTTTGGTTTCTCACTTGGGCTTCATTTTCAAGTGAAATATATATTTCACCTTTGCTGAGAGGATTTGTATTCTTGAAAAGTCAAACTGGTAGTTTGACTTTACTTTCTGTCTCCTGCTCCTCCCTGTCCTCCGGCCTGGCCTTTTGGCCCTGCTCGCTCTGGCTCCTCTCGCCAGGACCATAGGGATGATCCTATGTCTCGCTCGTTGTCATCCCAGTCCAGTCAGGCCTGTCTCTCTGGGGAGGCTGACAATGTCGCCAATATCCTTGGGCATGCTGCCAGGCTGACACGTCTTGACCCGGCTTCTTTCCCCACTGTCTATAATGCCTCCACCGCTACCTTCCCCGATATTCAACTTGCTATGGCCCCCTTTCTTGCCCAACTCATCGCCATGGTTAATGACCTTGGTGCCTCTGTTACCTTCTTGACTTCGTAGGGTGAGACCCTCACCTCCGCCCCGGCAGAGCGCTCAGCCACCCCCTCACCACCAGCCACATCCAACCTAGAGGCGTCCCTCAAGCATTTGTCCTCTCGGGTTGCTGCTCTCTCCTCACATCGGGTCACACAAGTGGCACCTCCGCTGCCTCAAGCGCCACCTCCTCCTGCCCCTGCTGTCCAGGCTAAGCCCACCCAGCAGAAAAAGAAACTAGCAACGCACCACTCGTCTCGCACGGTTGCCGCCCCGGATTTGCCGTTTCTTTTCGAGGGCAAATGGTATGGCAACCCAGACAAGTACGCCAAACACCACCCTGACTCACCTCAAGCCGCTATCCTTTTTGCCTCACGTTATCCCCAGTCAGAGGAAGACAAGCTTTACTCCAAGCGATACCCAGCCACCTCACTCTTCCATAGCGGTCCTCCCCCCGGTTTCACAGTCACTGATCCCCCGCAGCATCAAGAACAAACCTGGGCACTGGTTACAAGGAAGGGCGGTAAGGGCAAGAAAAACGCTACTGCAGCACAAGTCGCTGCGTCAAGCAAGAGTAGTATCCCCAAAGGACCCCCACCGCTCCCAGCTGCACAAGGTCGTTTCTTTGCCCCCCACGCCACCCCAACCCTCCCGAACGATTCTTTCGTTATCACTGCTACCCTCCCCGACATCATGGCCGCTGTGCCTAGGGAAGCCAACTGCTCTCTGCCCCATTCCCTCACTCCTTCAGTTAATCGCAATGGTGCTGTTACTCTCACAGCTCACTCATACACCCCATCTTCTTCTTACTCCCCTTTTTTCAATGCCAGGACTAAGAAGCTCAATGAGAGTTTCCCAGTTGGGGATACCCCGTTTCAGGTTTTTACGGAGTCACATACAAGTGTCGAACTCCTGATCCACAATCTTCCTCTTTCTATTCTTCCGAATGAGCCTACTGACCTCTTCCCTTCTCTCCTTGAATCAATCAGCAATGCTATTGACGTCCCCATTTTTGGGGCTAGATTCTTGCAGTCAGACTAGGTGAAAAGGGCCGAGAAGCGCACAACCTCTGTGGTTGTAGCAGTCAACCCACTTCATGTTTCTCAGTTTGCCTAATCCATCCGACTTTTCTCCCACGCCGGGACGGTCGCCCCCGCCTACTCTGCCTCCAAGTCCACCCGGTGCAGGAAGTGCTTGCGCTTTGGACACTCTGCTCCTTTATGTAAAGAAGAGGCACAAGCTTGGCCGATCTGCACTCTCCTCCATCACCGTTCTGCCCACAGATGCGCTAACCAAAGCGGTCCGAAAGGAGGCTTTGAGAAGTCTGTCGTAGGATGCTGCAATGCCTCTCCCCCACTCTGATTGAACTGTGGTGGCAAGCACGCCTCCTGCGATGGCACCTGTCCCGTCGACCAGGAAGTCCTCTCCGCTCTCCCTCCTTCCAGGGACCAAGATATTCCCAACGCCCCGGATGCGGGCCTCCCGCAAACCACCCCTCAGGGTCCAACTGCTCCTCCAATCGCGCCGGCTACCCTACCCAGACACGGGCCTCGTTTCCCTTCCTCCAGTGAATCTACCATTCCCCGCGACCGTTAGACTCGTTCGGAGCGCCTCCGCCCAACCTAACCTTGCCGCTCCCCTCCCCCGCAGGAATCTCTTTGGTGCTGGCAGCACTCTCTTTCGAGCTAGCACCAGTGCCGACTGGCGCGAGCCCGCCCCGACCGACGTCCACATGGAGCTTTACATGTTGACCTGCTCAGGCCCAACACAGAGTCCTTCACCATCCCAATCATTCCACTATCCTGGTTGTTTAAATCATTCCATTGTTCAGCATAATTGTCTCGGTAGCAGTAATCTTTTTCAAACTCTTTTTAGTTTTTTTACTTCGGTAGAAAGTTCTCCTCATATTGTTGCTCTTCAGGACATTCCGCTTTGGAGGAATTGTCCGCCTGTTTTTGGTAATAATAAATGTTTTTTTCCCCCTGCAACTGACAGCTATAAACCCCGAGTGGCAACTTATGTTCACAAAAGGTTACTCACGGTGATTTCTGTTCTTCCATTGATTTTTGAAAGGGGCGACCTTATGGCAGTGAATTTTCACTCCCCTGAGGGACTTATTGATACTTCTCATAATTTCTTTCGCTTGTACAATGCTTATTCTATCCCTAATGGCCACATTAGGTCCGTTTCTCCTGTTGATTTATTTCCCCAGCATGATGTTCGTACACTCGTCCTTGGGGATTTCAACATTCAGCACTCTGCCTCAGACCCGACTCGTCTACTCTCCGATCACGACCAATTTATAAGTTCCCATTACTTCGACAGGGCATCAGCTTATTTGTTTTCTCTCCTCAACACACCCAGGATCTACACTAGGTTCCCGTTCACAACCAATCATCGCCCGGCAGTTCTCAACTTGTCCTTTGCCAACTCTGCCCTGCTCCCGTATTTCTCCTGCTGGAATCCCTCCCTCCCCCCGACCGGTTCTGATCACACCGCCCTCACAATGATTCTCACCACTCCCCTCCTAAAGCCCCCGCCTAGGGGCCTAAACCGGAAGTAGACGGACTGGGACCACATCTCACCTCTGCTCGCTGATTTGTCACTCACGGCCCCCCCTGCTCTCCCAACTCCACACACACTTGACCGCTGGTTAGACGACAGCCTTGCCAAGATCACGCACCTCATCACCTCCAACACCACAACCAAACGCCCGTCCTCCTATGTTAAGCCGTGGTGGACTCCAGAACTTACAGAGCTCTGCCGCTTACATCACCATACCTCCCGCCTCATGAGAAAGAACCAGGCCTCGCCCGCCATTGCCCGTGTGGCTCGAAATACGTACTTCAAAGCTATCCATTCTGCGAAAGAGTCCACTGGTCACAGTTTCTGGCCGACGTTAACTCGCAGTCAGTTTGAGATGCTAGAAAGATTGCAGCTGGTAGAGCTCCAGACCGTTTCCCCACGCTGGATAACGCCTCCTCCCCCACCGAAATTAACAACACCCTTCTACAACACTTTTTTCCTCCCAGGCCCTCTCCTCCCCCTCCCCTCATCCACCCTGCGTTTAAGGACCTCCCTCCTGTTTGACCATCGGAAGTGTCCTTTGCACTTCAAAAATCTTCTAACACATCAGCCCCGGGTCCAAGTGGCATTCCCTACTCTATCTGGAAGCGGGTCCAGAAGGCCAACAAGCGGATCCTGCCATCTCTTTTCACTCCCCTCCTTACCCACGGCTACCACCCCCTAGCAATGAAGAAGGCCAACGGCATTGTCTTGGACAAACCAGGCAAACGTGATTACCATACTCCAGCTTCCTTCCGCATCATTGTCCTACTCGAACCCGTCTCCAAGATACTCGAAAGACTGTCTGCCCTTCGTCTTGCCGCAGCCTTCTGCTCCCTTGTCCTCCAACACCCCAATCACTGTGGGTCCCTGGCCGGTCTGGGCTGTTTCGATGCTGTTGCTACCCTCACCAATGAAGTACGCCTTCTTCACGCTGCTTCTTTCAACGTATCGACTCTTTTCCTGGATGTCACAGCTGGTTTCGACATTATCTGTGCACACCAGTTAGCTAGCATCCTCGCGAAAGGAGGGGTCTCCAACTATCTAGTTGCCAGGATTAAGTCTTTCCTCTCAAGTCGCCAGTGCCGTCTCATCTTCCAAGGCGCACCAAAGGTCTTTTGCCCGGTCGCTGTTGGCACCCCTCAGGGCTCTCCGATTTCTCCTCTTCTCTTCGTGCTTTATGTAGCCAGCCTCCACCCCACCATTCCTCAAGGTCTGGCGATTTCATACGTCGAGGACCTCACCATTACGGTCAGCTCAGACTCTGTTGGTTCAAACATCCGCGCTCTGCAATACTATTTCGGTATCATCCAAAGACGGGGTGCCGGCCTGGGGGTGGCCTTTTCCGTCCCCAAGAATGAACTCATTCACTGGAGAACCCCAAAGGACCGCTCGGATGTTTGCTTTGCCCCCATAGTGATCAATGACATGCTCTTTCCTCCATCACAAGCTGTAAGGTGGCTTGGCTACTGGCTCACGCCGGCGATCCAAACCTCTACCCACTTCTGAAGGAGGCTGGCTCTTGCCCAGGCCTCTTTCACAACAATCCGGTCAGCTTAGTGCAGCTGGCAAAGGCCTCTCCTCCTGGTACAACAGAAAACTAGTTTTCGGCGCCATCCTCACGATCCTCACCTATGGCTGCGACCTCTTTATCAGGGACGCAGGCACACTTAAGAAACCCGACTCTTTCTGGCACGGGGTGCTCCGGTGGACCACTAATTGTTTCTAGAATACCACCCGTGGCACTCTATATCGGGAAGCCTCACGGCCACCCATTTCCTCAGTATGCAAGCACCGCTGTCGGTCAGCTGCCCTCCGCTTGGTCTGCACCCCTTCAGAATTCAATCCTCCCACCACCCGGATACCCGAGTCTGTACCCACATGGAACCAGGGTCGTTCTGCGGATGATCATCATTTTCTCCTCGAGGGCTCTTCCAAAGCCATCCACCTTACTTCATGGCTCCGCCCGGCGGTTAATTCTGCCAAGCACCTGCCTCTAGACTCTGGGTGTCACGAGGTTTCCGACCTCTTTGCACAGATCCCTATCCTCCCGCTTGCCTCGACTGATCTCGTATCGCTCCCACTGTCAAGAGAACCCTCCACCACCTACCAAGCCCTCAGAACTCCTCTGATACAGTCACTTCTCACCGACTGGCTGAACTCTAGTCCGCCGGTGCCTCGCTCTTATTTGTACAGTGCCTGCCTCACTCCTCACGCCTTTACTAGCCTCTCACGGTTGATATGCGGCCGCATTCATCAGATGCGCACAGGTGCCAGCCACCTTGCTGCTCATGTCTCCTGGAGGAACAGAAACTCTAGCACCCTCTGCCGGCTCTGTGAGGAAGACGATGAGACCTTCCAACATGCGATTCTCCTCTGTCCCGCTAAGGCCCAGCTTCGCCTCACCTATCTCTCAGGTGTGGATCACATTGGCCCTGATGCTCCTCTCTGGCACTCGGTTCCTCTCCTTAGGGGGCTGGCTCAGTATATCTACACTACACACACAGGCTTTCCTTCCGCCATGTTGCGTATTCGAGCCAGTACTGCTACTCCTGAGCCGGGGTCGGACTCAGATAGCGCTTAACACTTTAAACTCCCTAGCTCGGCCCTGGCCTTCTAGGTATAGCTACTTTTATCTTCCCTTATTGAGTCTCTCTTTAGGGTATTTCTTGTTTGGTTTATGAGTTTCCTTTGTTTCTAGCTGGCTACGGCAGTGGGCAGGTAGGGCGGGGAGGTTTTATTACTTGTGAATGTTTTCTTTATAGGTTATAAGGAGGATTTTAATTTACTTTTGTTTGGTTAGTCATCGATGGCGATGCGACAGGGTTCTGATGATCCCGCTTGGAGAGTTTTTGCACGTGTTGTTTGAATTTTGTTGTTTCCTTTTTTATTTTTTGGAATTAATGTTTTTTATATGCAATAGCCCGAGATGCATGCAGGATTTTGTCCCTAAATCAATAATCACATTATTCAAAAAAAAAAAAAAAAAAAAAGGTAAAAGAACTCGCATGCAGCGTTAGCTAGGGCGTAAGCAAAACCATAATCCCAAAAAACTAGTAACAAAAGAAAAACCAGACCATCGTCTCCAAGAGTGTCAAGTATTCAACGCGGCACCAACACACGGTTAACAAAGGAAAGTAAAAACACGATACTAGCTAAACAACTAACTCGCTACTGAAGGAAAGCAACCTAAAAACCACCACAGTGGGAAAACCTAAACGGGGCGAGGTGGGGGAGAGGAGAGGAGTCCTCCTGGGAGGGGGGAGGTCAGAGGGGAGGGGAAGACCATCGAGGCCGGTGAAGGTGGGAGAGAAGGAAACATATCCGGCGGGTAGTTCGTGGCAGTAGGCCTGATGTAGGCAGCAAGGGAGGAGAGGAGGGAGACCGAGGACCAAAGACGAGCGTCAAGACCGACTGAGGTCAGGCCTTGAAGGTGGCGCGACCTGGCGGCAGCTTGCGCTGGGCAGCGTAGTACGGCGTAGCTGAAAGTATCTTGTTCTTCGCCACAGAGAGGACAGAGGCGGGAGGCGTCAGGGGACGACCAGGAGGGGTGGGCGGCAAGGTAACTCTTCTGGGCCCTCATCTGATGAATGCGGCCAGACATGAACTTCCCTAGCCCCATAAATGGGTGAGGAGCGAGCGACAGTTGGAAAGAATAATACGGCGGAGGAGGATGTTCTTGGCGCCAGGCCTTGAGCATGAGCAGACGGGCCTTTGCTTTAAGCGAGGAGTAAGCGGCTTTCATGACGAGGTCGGGAGGGAGAGGAGGGAGGGAGAGGAGCAGTGAGGAGTTTATAAGAGGGGTGAACATGAGGTTCCCAAGGAGAGGGAGGGTGAGATGAGCCATGGCATCCACTGGGAGGTGGGTCCTTGTTGGCGGAGAGGGGCGTTGGGTTCTCCAGTTGAGTGGCATAACGTTGGGGTCCAATCGCGTACAAAGGGAGCGATGGGAGTCAGGAGCACGAAATTTGAGGAGGGATGGAAAAGACCTGCACAGGCGGGCGGATGCAGGGTTAATCTGAGGGGGGGAGCACACAAGCCGAAGAGCGGCCATTCATCTCTTGTGGGAAAGCAGGACAGACAGGGGAGGCAGGCATGCCTCGGCGAAAAGGATCGGGGTAGGAGTGGCCAGGAAGCAGTTAGAAAACCCAGCGCTGGACCTGTCTCCAGTGGACCTCCATCTTGGAGAGGAGGCCTTTGGAGGGAACGAAAAGGTCCACACCATAGGTGAGGCTCGGAAAGAGGAGGGAGAAAGCGAGGGGGTGACAGAGGTAGGGGGAAACCCCCGAACCATAGGAGGAGAGCCGTCTAATAGTAGCAAAGGCCGCCTGGGAAAGGGCGAGCCGGCGAGAGAAGTGGGCAGAGGAGGCGAGGTTGGGGACAAACCAGTAACCGAGCCATCTGAGCTTAGGGGAGGGGTGGAAGAGTTGGCCATCAAGGGCCACCAGAGCAGGCCTGCTGGTGGAGGGGGGGTCCCTCTGCGCGGGGGTTTGCCAGTGTATGAGCTCCGTCTTAAGAACCGAGAAGTCAACACGCCTTGCGTGGGCAATTGCCCTTAAACGTCCAAAAACGCCTTGTAGGGTCCTGGAGTTGGAGCGATAGGAGAGGGAGGATGTAGTGACAGAGAGGTCATGCACGTAGAAGAGGACTAGACCTTTTGGAACCGGGATGTGGAGGGGTGAGACGTAGATAACGAACAGCAGGGGAGAGACTGGAGAGCCCTGAGAGGTACCAACCGAAACGGGAAAAAACACGGGGTGACCCCTGGAAAAGCAAGTGGCAGGTGCGATCGGACAGGAAGGACCTGACTCAGGCAACCAGGTAGTGGTTGACCCCTTTGCGTCAGAGATTGGAGCAGAGGATCTTGGCGTCGACATTGTCGAAACCGCCTTTAATATCAAGGAAGAGCGAGGAGATGATGCGACCCGGGGGCTGGAGGGTGCGTACCGTATCGGTGAGAGCCGAACAGGCATCAAACGAGGATAGCGAGGGGAGTGAACCGCATTGGCTGCGGTGAAGTAGGCCGGTGCATCTGGCGATAGGGGCAAGGCAGGAGGCGACTATCCTTTCCAAGATCTTGGAGACAGTCTCAAGGAGGACAATAATCCTGAAGGAAGCGGGAGAGTCGTAGGACTGCTTGCCAGGTTTGTCGAGGACAACCCTGTTCGCTTTCTTCAGGGAGCAGGGGTGGTTGCCGAAAGGTAGGAGGGGAGCGAGGAGGGAGACCAAAATGCCCGGGGAGAAGCGATTAACCGATTTCCAAACCGAATAGGGGATACTATCAGGGCCAGGGGCCGAGGAGGGCGAATAATTGAGGAGGGACAGGGAGATATCCTCTTCGGTGAGCTCAGGACAGTCACCGAAGGGGAGGAGGATCGAAGGGAGGGGAGCGCAGGGGCGGGGTGGAAAAAAGTGGTCGAGGAGGGCCTGATTCATTTCCCTGGGAGACGAAGCATCCGGAAGATTGGGGAAGCGGGGGGCGCAAGAGCCGGCTGCAATCTTTTTCACAGCCCAAATCGAGCGAGGGGTAGCTGAGGCGAGGAGGGACTTCCAGTGGGCTTTCTTTGCTGCTTTAAGGGCTTTGAAGTAGCCCTGCGTGGAAAGGCGGGCAGCAGCCTTGTCGGAGGCGGAGGCGGAGGAACGAGAGCCGTGGGTGGCAGAGTGAAACTCACGCCGAAGGACCGAGAGGATGGGGGACCACCATGGCTTGGATCTGTGGGAGGGTCTCTTGAGCGGTGTGTGAGAGGAAAGGAGGGTAGTCACGCGGGCGAGTTGCGTATCGAACCAGGCCTCTAAGGAGCCTTTCGTCCGGAGAGAAGGAGGTGGAGGAATGAGCAGTTCACTTAGGGCAGGGGAGAGAGAATGCCAGTCGGTGAGGGACCAATTGGGAACTGGAGGGGGAGGGGAAGAAATCGGGTGAGCAAAAGTAAGAGTAATAGGAACGTGGTCTGAGCCGGTGGAAGGAAGGGGAGTATCCCAAGAGCGAAAAAAGGAAACAAAAGTGGTGATGCCAACGAAAGATCAATCACAGAGGGGCGGGTAGCACTGTCCCAAGGGAAGCGAGTAAACACCCCAGGCAGGTTGAGATGTTCAAAGCCCAGGTCAGCCGCCCTGCAACAGTAAGGAAAAGAAGCTGCCAGGTCCCTACGAGAGTAGGCCCTCACTGGATCAGCAAAGGGATGGTGGATGTTGAAATCGCCAAGAACCAAGAGGGGAAAACCATCATCAGGAAAAGAAACATCCGGAAGGACGGTCCTAACGCTGCTGCGCTGGGACCCGAGATTGTACAAATTTAAAATCCGATACTGGGTAAAGGAACCACCAAAGAGATCAACCCCGAACAAATCCAGAGCAGCAACATCCGGTCTATCAAAAAACCTAGGAAGAACCGTAGCATAGGACAAAAAACTACTAGAAACATAAAAAGCAACCATCGGCTTAGAGCCGGGGGAGTGAGGGGGGCAAAAGGATTTAAAACCACCAAAGGAAGGAAGGCGAGAGCGCCAAAAGGGAGGGTCTGGAAGACAAACAACATCAGGGGGGTGCAAAGCTGAAGCAAAGGAATTAAACAAGGAGAGAAACACATCCCAGCTCCCGAGGCTGTTGTGCTGAACAATGGAGAGGAAAGGTGCAGGAGGAAGGTCCTGCTATGGGGGCGTTAGGTTGTGGGACATCTTACGGGCGGGAGGCCGACGGGTCTTGAGGGGCAGGAGAGGGGCTGGGCTCCTCCTCGGGGCTGGGCTCCTCCTCGGGGCTGGGAGCACTAGTCCTGGATGTGGAGCGGTCACGCTCCGGTTAGGGGGCCTCAGGGCCTTCGGGGTGGTTAGGTCAAAGGCGGGGGCCAGGGAGGGTGCATTAGAGCTGGAGCCAGCCAGGGCCGGGGTAAGGGGGGCAGCTAGGGGGCGGGAGGAGTCAGGGCGTGTGTCCATGACGTTGGGGTTATCCGGTTCTTGCGCGGAGGACGCAGCAGGGGGAGGGGTGACGGCACAAGAGTTGTCGGCAGCGGGAGCATTCCTCGGAGGGGGGATCAGCCTGGCAGAGCAGTCCCTGTCACCAGCAGAGTGGACTTCATCGCAATTGGAGCATCGGGGAGGAGAGGCGACACAGCAGTTGAGAACAGGTCGTAAGTTGCCTTCCTTCGGGCAGGACGGGTTCGAACACCGGTTCTCAGACTTGGGGTGGTTGCCAGCGCAAAACGGGCAGATCACAGGGTTTTTGCACCTGGGCTTGACATGGCCAAACTTCCAGCAGTTGCAGCACTGGGTAGAGGGGGACGATGGGTAGGCTCTTTCAACCACACGGTTGCTGCCATAAAGCAGGACCGAGGGCGGATTGACCATTCTGTCAGCATGATTAGGAGAGACATGAACCACGATGGAGCAGGCTCTCTTGCCGTTCCTGCGGGAGGAGGGATCAAGGTTGAGGTATCGGGCGCTTCTAATGAGGAAGTTCTTGGAATTGTATATGGAGGATTGAATGTGAGGGAAGAGGAGGTCATCATCATCTGGGAGGGCATCTAGTGGGATGCCATGGATGGCAAATTGGAGATCGGTCGGGGCCAGCCTGAAGGGGAGCCAGGGGTTGTCACTGACAGGAAAGGACTGGTTGAGCTTCAGGGAGAGGGCCTCGAAGAAGGGAGTGTAGGAGGCAGCTAGGAACAGCGGTGTCGGTAGATACGAGGGAGACAGCCCCTTTGTCGTTGTCAAAGGTCTTGAAGGCGACAGGAAGATCGGAGTTAGCTTCGCGGAGGACTGAGGCAGTGAGGTCTGGCCAGCGGATTCGGATAAGGGCTTCATCAGGGTGGGGGGCTTGAACCGTGCAGGGGGCATAGAACCTTCTGGACGCGCTGGGGAGGGGAGGAGGGCCCTTGGGGGAGGCGGCCTCGACGGCGTCCGCGACTTTAACAGGGGAGGTATCAGAAGACTGTGTCTTAGGCTTGGCCTTGCCTTTGCGCCTGGCGGCATTATCAGCAGCGGCCTGATCAAGCTCCGAAGTACCACCATGGATGCCATCAGCAAATGAGCGGGGGGGGGGGGGTTAAGAAGAGAATGGCATGGGAACAGTGGGGGCCGGGACAACACTGGGCCGACTCGGAGCTTGGCGTGAACCCTGCTGGGGCAGGGGGGTCTGGGTGGATGGTGCACGGACAACGGAGGGAGCCACACAATGTGACAGGTCACGGACAGTGTTGCGTAAATCCCTCAACTCTTGGTCGACGAGGGAGTTGGCAACTTGAGACTCGAGAGTGTGAACAGCGGAGAAGAGATCCTCAATGCGGACCCCGATCACTCAGATGGCGTGGATACCAGGGCAGAGGAGGGGGAGGATCGTGGCATGACCGAGGGCGAGGTCATCGCACTCCCTGGGGGAGAGAGAAGAGAGTTGGGTTGGAGTGAAGGAGATGATGTCTCGTGTGCTGTCCAGGAAAGAGGAGAGGAAACGGGCTTCATCGGAGATCGCCAGAAACGAAGGAGAGGCTGAAGAGGCAGCTGAAGAGGGGCCCGAGACAGGGGCAAGGAGTGGTGGAGGACCAGGCTGAGCCATGGTGGAGCCTAGGGACGCGAAGCCTAAGCGAGGGGCAGAAATGTAAGCGAGGAGATATCGTGCACCTGTCGACAAAGTGTTGAGAAATGTAGGGGCAGGAAAATAGGGGGCGCGGAGCGTGGTCTAACTACTGTGACCTAGTCTTCCCTTATATAGACTCTTCACGCCAACAACCCTAACCCTCGTGACATATAACTCGAGTCATGCCCGAAATCCATTAGATGACTCCTATGAGTGACCGCGCAACATACCGTAAACCAATCATAAAACATAAAACATTTCAGGTGCGCAAAGCGCATCACCTGCGTGGACCTTGTGACTCATAATGTGAGTCACGCGCGAAAGTCATATCATCATTATGACTCACAATCGTGAGTCATAGAAACATCAACCAATCATAACATAATAATGACACGCAAGTGCGAGTCATGTGAGAACTATGAGTCAACTGACTGCATAGCGTGAAACATAACCATACCTTATGACTAATAACTATTAGTCATGTGAAATCTGCCTTGCTTAGTCACGCTTTGTGACAATAACCATGCTATGAAAGAGGCCTCTGACTTGTGTTTGCTGAGACTAAGAATTCCCCTTACTGACCCAACCTTCTCCAGCATAGCTTTCTACCTTCCCATCCGCTTCTCAGATAGCCGATTAACAGCCAGATATCATGCTTGGTCAGTTTGCGTAAACAACTTGTTCATGAAGTTGTCCTTCTCGCCCATGGAACGCGGCTCCACCTCACTATAGTTCAACATGGAACCTTCATCTCCATGTCTACCTCTGATTGTGATAGCCCAGTTTCCAATATAGTAAGCACTCTAGTTCTTGTTTGTGTTGTACATTCACCTTTGGGAGGCTGTCATGGTGGTGTATTCATTGCTATTATGTTGTGGTTAGTTGTTGTCATGTGAAATCTTTCGCTGTTGCTGCAAATCTTTTTTGACGGGAGCCTCGTACATTACCTGTACAATTGACCCGCCGTAATCATTTGCTTTTTACTCATCCTAACATACTCTTTCAAGAGCCTCCAGCTCCTCCACTGTACTCTTATTATCAGACTCTAAATTCACAGCCTGAGGTACTAACCTTTCTCTCAATTCCAATATAGTACTGGTGCTATTGTCCCTGGACAAAATTAACCGCTGATCTGCGATCCATTGCAACGCACCGCTCCTTATTACCCTCCGCTTTCAACACCATTTATAGAACCTTATCTAACACAAATATTAATTTCTACTATGTATTCTACCTTAACATACCCAACGGGGAACTTGGCCACAATGGGGAAGTTGGCCACCTGCAACCACCAAAAATGCCGACTTACACCAAATGAATTTTCTCAAATATCTCACAACCATGGTGGAAAACGGTGGGGGTGGAATAGGTGAAGCTTTACTGGCCTTCAAATAATTCATCTGTGGATAAGAAAATTCTGGAATGCTTGTTTCTGGATCTACCAAGTCATGTTTAGGTAGTGCATTTGAAGAAATCACAAAATTTACTGTTTCTTGACAACCACTGTACTTTAAGAGCTCAATATCTGACAGGCTGTTCTCTTATATCTTAAGAATCTGAAACTTTAGTGGTAAAGCTGTTAGTTTAGTAATTCAGTCTCAGAAGTAGACTTTGCTTCATCTATTCTTTTGGTAGTTGGGAACATATTTCTAGATGATTTATCATGATACACCTACAATAGTTCAAGAGGCCCTTGGAGACTCATAATATGAAGTATTCCTCTCTTACAAGGGAATTTCTCAATCTCAAGAGAATCAGTCATGAATACCACCAAATTTAACAAGTCTTGGCGCTAGATTTGTATGGGACAATCAAGTAGCAGTGATAAACTGCTCTTGGTGGACTTCAATTATTTAGTTACAGAGTTATTGTTTTTAAAGGTCTGTTACCTGATATTATGCTCTTTATTAATTTTTAAATCTTATTTTTTAAAGACATAGCCACTAAGATATAGTCCGGTCAAATTTGGTGTTTTGTATGTAAATGGTGGCCAACTTCCCGGTCGTGGCCAACTTCCCCATCAGGGACGTTGTACTTATATCCCAGATTTTTTCTTCTTGGTTTTAGTAATTGCCGTGTTGGTGGGGGAGTGTTCTTGTCATAACTTAAGTTTTTCTTTCTTGGTTGATCCGCGGTTAATTTTGTCCACGGACCATACCACGAAAATCTCTACGGCCCAGTAGTTAAAGATTATTTTTTTTGAATTCCATTACGACACTTATCTCATCCAATAATTTCATATTCTTCGGTATAAGCCACGGATACTTGATAGCAAAACAGCTAGGGATGACGCTTTTTCTATCGTGTTGTCTTCAGACTCTTTCTCAATCCCTCTTTCCCTACTAGGTCAGGTCTTGATGGATCCTGACACCAAAAGCAACTCTAAAATGCTGCGAAATCTGCAGACAGAGGCGGGGATCAGGTGCTCTACCCCGATTCTCTAATTCTCGAAGCTGGCCTCGTGCAAACACACAGCTTCTTACTTGCTCGCATAATGCCATAACATAGTAATTATACTAATCACAATCATTATAACTACTCTTTCTGATTATGAGGTTCAAGATGATATTTGGAAGAGTTGTGGAAACCTGTCTCCACTCGTTCCTGCTAAATTGAATGCAATTGGGTCGCATATCAAGTGTTTTTTAATTTTTATTTTGTAATTAATTTCCTTGCAGATATCAAGAAGCTGTAATTGTGTAATAGAAGAATTTATAGTTACTATCAGGTTCCGGCTGCAGTCCCGCTCGCAGCGAGTTAGACCCCGATGAAGGGGGCAGGCCCTTCACTACGTGAGCCCGCTCTTTTACATTTTCTGTGGCAAGCTCGAATCCTACAGTGACAGTATCATACCAGGCTCTAGTATAGTGCCTTCGATGACCGAGTGAGGAAAGGGACCGAAAAAAAAAACCGGACGGGCCCTGCGGGGTGTTTTCCGATCTTGTTTCGCAAAAAGATCTAGCAAGCATTCCACAGAATAAACAGCAGATGGACAGGGATTTTCCGATAGTGAGCCTACCCGAATATCTCTATGGCAAACCATCCATGCTTATCTACGGGCCCAACCAAAATTATGCCCTCAACGTTCCGCTGCTTCTTCGTGACTAGGACTAGTTTGGCTTCGAGGCACGCGACCCTCGCCCCTCCTCACTCTGGGACTCATGAATACTTGAGCATAAGTTACCCTAAAAACTCAACTAAGGGAAAAATGTGCTAAAAGATTGTGGTCGCCTCAGGTGAGTTTGCGCTGTTTTCATCTCCCGTAGCGGGGCAGTGGGCTTGCATCCAATCACATCCTCCCCCTCTCCAAGTTCCTATGATACTCCTAGTCGGCCGAGAAAAAATAGTGAACCCTGTTGAGAATACCTAGCTGACTAACTCAGACAATCTATAGCGGCTACACAGTCAAAATCACTCAATGAATATCTATCTCCCGGCTAGCATCGTGACCTTAGAGAGTAATTTAGTCACGCGACATCACTCGCATCTGGAAGTTCCCTCTTTGCCTCCATACATTAGTTGGATCTTCTGGGGTCTCTTGGGGGGGGAGGGCGTTTGTACGGTATCTGTTAAGTGGGAGTGTCGGTGGGGCCAAAGAGCTGTAGGGAGTAAGTCTGGGACCTTCGACAACTAAAACAGTTTCAGAGGATACCCCCAGGGCTAGTGATATGAAGTGCGAAGGGGCCCGTGCCCACTATCGTGGTCATAACCTCTAACTATATCGTCCCTTACTCATCATGGGCCCGCCCTTTCTAGATTCCAATATTTCCCTCTCTAAAGGACCATGCTTGCGGGTTTGCGGCGGCCAAATTATTGCCTGATCTTAGTAAAGTCTGGCCGAGAATTAAGTCATTGCTCCCTGGCCCAGAATCGAATCCTAGGGTGCTTATTATGCCAGGGTGATACAAGTCGACCAAGTTGGTTGCGTAAACTTGCATACGCCCGGCACTATAGAAGATACACCCCCCGAACCCATGAGGGCAACCAAGGGTCCATCATAGGCTCTGGAAATTGTGCACAAGGATAACCATAGAAGAACCCGGCCACGACATGCAATGATGTGAGGAAAGTCAAGAAAGAATCAGGGTAACAGAAGTATGAACAAAAAGATGCCTAAACACCTCTACCGCCCGTGACAAGCCGCTTAAACAAAGATAAACAATGCACCCCAAGTAACCTTATTAATACTATAAACAGAAAGGAAAATGATGACGGGGAATAATGAGGAAATAGCACTATAATATACCTTTAGGAAATGTCAGAGTAAAGGGTAGGGACCAATTGCGATTTATAAACAAGATGTAGGGAAAGAGCTGAGGAAAATACATGACGGAGGTTGATGTGGCTAATTAACGCAAATCTGTGGTTTTTAGTGGTGAGTTAACTCCAGTGCCGGCGGTCCTTTCATAGTAATCGTCTCCATCGTCCTCCTCGTCACTACTGACACCGAGATCCTCGTCTTCATCCTCACTTTCTACCATGCTGCGCTTCCTCTCGTAATCCTTGGTGTGTGCAGTCGTCATAGTCCTGCCGAGTCGTTCTAAGGCTTGCATGGCAGGAGAGGTCTTTGTGCCGGAGCGTCTACGACTCCTATGCCGCCTTCTCACTGCAGACCTCTCGACATCCACTGTTGGAACTGAACTGGTAATCAGAAGGGGAGTTGCTGAGCCTTCAAGGATTGGGCATGGTATGGAAGATTGTTCGGGGTCGGGGAAACGATACGGAAGACGGGGATCGCGATACGCCCGGTTTGCTCCCACACTGGAGGAAGCAATTGTCAGTTTCAGGGGCACTAGTAAGGGTGGTGAAAAGGGTGTGTACTTTCCGACGTGCTCATTTTCCATGCGGAAGAAGCACCAGATGAACCGGCGAACTACCTCTAGGACAGCGAGGATAAAACTCAATCGCGCCGCGTGCTGAGCTTCGCTTTCGTAGACGATATAGGAAACCCAACTGAAACGTAAAATGGTATCGACCAGCATCGCGAAGTAGTAGACCCAACGTTTTTTAAAACCAACAGCATCACGGACAAAGGGCCAGCTCGCGTATGGGTTGAGAAGCGACCAATCCATGACAATGTCCCAGAATACTTGATCAAGTTAGCCCAATCTGTAAGCGGAAAGAAGGCGGACTGACATGTATAGAAGGAATTTATGGTAGCGATGGCGGCAAAGCCGGCTTTGAGGCGTGAGCTCTGGTTGTCCATGCGCCAAAGACTGAGCATCAAATAGTGGAGCACTGTGCACGTGTATTTACCACTATTCGCCAGCTGTGGGAATACCTGCCGAGAGTCACGATAGCGACGAAGGCATTGCAGGAAACGCCAGAGAGCTGGCAAGGCCGTGAAAAAGCCCATCAGACGGGAATGTGAAGAATTGCATTGGTCTGGATTCTTCCAGCTGTTCTTATAGAGGCAGAAAAACAATGGGATATTCTGGGCAGCGAATGTCAGAGGGGAAAGTAATAATATGGATTGGGTCAACAAACCCCAAGAGCATATGTTTGCGAGCAAAGCATATCGGCAAGCCAAAAGTCCTTAAACTCAACACGCTTCAAACCGGAGACGAGTAACCTTGCCTACGATCACAACTGTTAGCTGGATGAGGACACCTGAGTTGGGAATCTGACCATTGATAACAGGAAGAACTTTCTCGACCGGAAGTAAAATCGTTTGACTGGGTTGAAAAGCACTGCTGCAGCTAGGGATATGTATATAATAGGGAAATGTATCATGTCAAGCCGATCTGGCCAGAAGTCGTAAACGCTGAACCAAAAGCACATTGCAAAAATTGAAATGAAGAGCGAAGGAATCTGGGAGAATGTTAAAAGGGTCTTGAAATATAGATCGGGTGGAGAGAGGGCAAACCTCTAAAAACTCGCGATGGTTTAGTTGATATTTGGCGTCGAATTCGAAGATGAAAGCGTAATTAATCTTATTTTTTGCCCAAACTCTTAAATTGATTGCAAACAAGAGGGTTTGGAGCAGGAGGAGGAAAATACCGCCCCAGAGCTATTTCAAGATGGTTAAATAAAATATCGGGAACAGGATAGTTGCATTAGGTTCAGTGGAAGGGTGGACAAACCTGTAGTAGGTAGCCGGTTTTCTGACTTATATTTGACTTCCTGGGGTCGAGCTTGCCCATGGCCTGCCACGAGCCATAGGCACATATGACGAGTGAGGATCCTAAGTAGAAGCCACTTCGGAGGAAAGGAGCATGATAGACAGATTTGTTCTCCCGTGTCCTCAGTCTCATAGCTGCCTCTTTCCGATTGGATTTCATGAAAAATCTGTAATGAATCGAGGGTAGACATTAGTAAGTCAATGGCAAAAGGCGGAGATTCGGGAAAGCCCTGATGTATAGGGTTGTCGAGACGGTGACCCTAGGGTACTAGGGATGAGAGCAAGGGCAGAAACAGAGTAGCAGTGGATAGGAATAAGATCACAGTACGGAAGATTATGTGTTGTGGGAATTTGCATTTGGTAAATTTACATACCTAGCGAACAATATTTCAGTCTCATTGATCAAATCATCAAGCTTGTTCTCAGATCCAGCGAAATAGCTCTTGCTAATATGGTCGTTGAAAAATCCAGGTGATGTCCGTAGACCTGAAGCCTTATCGAATTTTTTGGTTATCTTGCAAAAGGCGTCCCTGTTGACAGAGGTGTAGGATTTCAACAACTCAAGACGTCGATAATACTCGATGAATGCACGCTTGAGCTTTGATTTTGCTAGCCGATGAGTTGGATCATTAATTGGCTTTCGGCGCTGGTAATCTCGAGATGCGTCTATCCTGTGAGTGATTGCTGGTCCCATCGCTTCTTGACTTGAGCATTGGGGTGGCCTGAGCCCAGTCATCGCCGCAACGGAGGGCTTCCACCCAATTCTCCGCTGGATGGAGGCATCAGGGGTACGTTTATACGAATTGTCGGTGCCAGTAGTGCTCCAAGCGGAGGACTGTTTATCTCCAGTAGTATTATCTTCGAGTCGCTCAGCGATGAATTCAAGTCCGCTTGGATCACCGTCGGTTCGAGAGTGGGCCTTTAGCCACCTTAACCTTAGGATCCCCAGCTGTTCTTTCATTTCATCAAATCTAATGATGGCCTCTAACTCCCTCCTTTTGTAAAAGTTCTCGATCTTATTCAACTCTATGAGTAGCCACTTGTGAAATTCAGCAGATGCCGCCGACTGGGCCTCCGTGATATCAACGGCAGGGGCATCAGTTGATTGCCATGGCGCGGCAAAAAAGGAGGACAGGCGGTTTACAAATGGCCGTGGGCTGCTCATGACAGAGCGTCGAAAAAAGCCGGCGGATAGGGGTCTTGTAGAGGCATGAGTAGTAGGATTAGAAGACCGATGATCCCTTGTTGGATCGCGTGAAAACAAGGCGCCTGGAAGAGGAGGGAGATCCTCGCCCAGTGCAGTGGTTTCCGGCCGCGAGGGTTGGCCCGGGGGTCTGGGGTTAATAGGTATGTTTGCTTCAGGACCAAGTTCAACGAGGGGTTGAAGCGGTTGTATAGGGTCTGGAAGCATTAAATCAGGTGGGCCTACCGGAAGGTCATCTGCATGACGGTCGGAATAGCTATAAGAATGGGAACCCGGTGGCTGCGATGCCGACATTGCCAGCACACGAACACCGATAGCACCGTGTGTGTTAATCCACGACCCAGGTGAATCTGGTAACCTCCCATCACTGTTCCTGTTATTGCTTTGGGAATGCGAGGGGATGTTTCCTACATCGGCGCCATCCGTAAGGATGGAACGCCTGTCAGCAGTGACCGGTCGCGGGATGTGTGGTGGAGGCGGGTGAATGCTTGAGTTAGAAGTGGAATGAGGTGCTGAGGATGGGCGTGGGGTTTTCGGAACTTCATGGGCAACAGAGCTCCGCCAACGGTGGTGTAGATGATCTCTTGCATAGACTGTCGCACGTTCACGTGTTCGGGAGAAACCTGGAAGAATAGGAGCACGGGAGGATAATTGGTTTAAATCGGCTGTGATGGCCTTGATTTTCCTCTTCCCAACCTACATAGGGGTACGCATCAGCATGCAGCGTTCGAACGGAATACCGATAGACACAAGCAGGAACTCAAGCAGTCCGATAACGACACGGAAGGCCACAAGGGCAAGGACAGCATCCGAGATCGTCATGGGGTCTTTTGGAGCCTGGAAGAAATGGTATACCTTATATTGTATATATTGCGAGCTCCACTCAGGAACCATAAGTTCCTCCAGAGACCTAAGTGGGAAAAAGAAGGGTCAGTATATAAGCCATGTGCGAGCAACCGACACTCCAGCAGCTCCGGGTGAATACTGACGTTTCGAACTTCATCGCAGCACCTGTTTATAATTGTAGCATGTGAAGAGTCCGTGTAGAGGTCGAAAGGAGAGGACTAAGAGGACATTCGTGGTGACCGGACACCTCACGTTCGATTGGTACGTAGGTTGGGCAAGATTGGTAAACGAATTAACGGAGAGCAGCACCGGGAGGGAGAGAGCGAGGTGCCGAGCCCGCAGAGTAATCCGGGGAGAAGAACTGACGTAGCCAGGAGGGCAGATAAAAATCACCAAACAGCACAGAAATAGAAATAGAGAAGCGAAGCGTCGATACTTGCACTCGGATTTGGGGTGGGAGTTTTGAGGAGGAGAACGGTGAGAGCGGGGAAATAAAGTTTGTGTGAGGCGCTGGGAGAGGGTGGGATTAACTGTGAGACAGGTGGGAAGCGCCAATGGCAACGCCGGTGCCAACCCTGAGTGATGAGCAGTGAGGTGGGATTAGGATTCTAAGAGGTGATATGAACATCACAAGGATGGCACTGCCAAGAATGATGAGAAGGGGTGATTAACAAAGGAGTAGGAGTGGGAGAAGGAGATTAGAGCATATTGGGGGCTTGAAATCCAGGAACCTGTCGAAGCCTTCTGAGCCTGAGAATCTCGAGAAGATTGGATGAAGGGATGGAGAGATCGAAGGAAACATCGGGCAGACGTTGGGTTACGGTAAACGGAGGAATGCGTGTTCCAACGGGGGCGGAGACATGCCCGCTCGTGCTTATGGTGGGCACAATGATACTTGCAACTGAGGCTGCAGAGAGAACCTATGACCCTCTACCGGTAATATCATTGGAAGGAGTGAAAAAAGTTTGGTACAGTACTATGCCCGATTGAGCAACATTATACTCGTCAATCCAGGGACTAGAAGTTGGTTGGAAACTCCAGTTCGCCAGGATCCACCGAGGTGTTCTGGGTCGACTGCGAATTCGAGTTCTGTGGGAGAAAGCGAGAGGGATGACAGGAAGAATAAAAGGGAAAAAAGGTACTGGAAGTGGCTCATTGACAAGAGTGTGAGATCTCGAACCAGTAACTTACCTGCCAGAAAGTAACTCGAGTAGTGAACAGTTAATAGGTTAACCTGCCCCTTTCTACATTAACATCACCCCTGGCATCGTACGTGTACTAGGTATAATCCACTATCTCCGCGGGACCCCTGATCTCTCTCAATCCCCGCATTAGCCCACGATAGATCTAGTTTGACACCTCAACAGGAATTGCCACCAAGCAGTGGATCCAACACACTAACGCCAGTAGCAGGCCTGACCCTTACCATGAAAGGAAAACACGGATCCTTCTCACCCTATTTTGTCGGTTCTTCGCCAAACCCAAGTCGCTCTCACCGTATGTCATGGCAAATGCTCACGTGAGAGATGAAGTAACCCTAACCCTACTGCATCGTCCGGCAAGAATTCCCATGAACGGGAGCTGGAGGTGCGGAGAGAGGCCATTCTTGTTTCGAGGAAAGGTCTGCTAGGCAGGTCATTTTCGGTAAGATCTGCAGTGCTCTCTTTCTCCACTGGGTATAACGCATACGTTATAAGCACGCAACATGCTTGGCGGAAACCCGTGTAACCCGATCGAGCACGGTTGTGGCTTGTCTCGGAGAATGAACATGACTCATTGAGGGCAGATTTGCCAGCCAACGCTCGAACCGCACAATACCGCACCCCGAGCCAAAGTTGTCATTCTACTCGAGTAGAGGACAGTATTATCCGGCGAAAGTCGGATTGACGTTGGTATGGTAGGGATTTTCTTGAACCTGCACAACCACCACCGCCTATTCGAGTTTTTGAAACTGTGGGTAGGTTGGCCTCCTTCGCACCCTCCCGTTGGCTCTGTTGTCATAGTTGAACTTGAATTGGCTACCGACTTTGCCAAAAAAAATTTTAAATTCGATAACTTTCCCGACAGTGTAAACTAGAGTAGGCGTAGAAGAACGGATTTAACTAAATTAAGAATACCGGAGAGTGGGATCCAGGTGGCTCAGCTTGAATAAGTGATTCATTGTCGGGAAAAAAATGAAACCTATTCAATACGGGGGTACAGCCCATAAGTTTTGTATATTTCGCTAGCAGGGGTGCTACGCTAGCATGGGGTGAGTGAGCGAATTGGGTAGCTATGATACCTATTTCGCTGCCTTTATACCCAATTTGCTACATTACCCCATGTTAGCGCAACATCCCCTGCTAGTAAAATATACAAAACTTATGGGCTGTACAAGGCACAGGGGGGGTTTTATCGTACAGTGAGAATTATCCCTTCGTTTGATTTCGCTACTTGCCCCGAGTAGTGTGGCAACGACACTTGCATGAGCGCGAAGCCAATAAAGGTATCGCTGACAATGCAATTGACAATTACCCTCAAAACCTTTGACACCCACACATTTTAAAGTGGTTGACCCTAGCCTGTTTGAGTGATGGGAGCAAATATACGTAGACAATCTTGTGTTCATCATGGGCATGCTGAGTGCTACTCATTTCGCTCCATTCTGAGCACTATACTGCCTCTTAAGCACAAAGTTTTCTATATCACGATTGCCCAAAATAGACTGGTTCCTAACAATATGAAGGGGTCTAAACATCAGGGCGGTTTAAGGGATACTTTGCTCATTACTGACTAGCCATTGACGATCGCAACACTACTGCAACGCTAAGATGTCCTGAAATTAGGCATCAAACGAAGGGATACAAGGATGTGTAAGACATATATTTATCTGCCTACGACAACGCTTGTACCTTAACAAGTTCCGATAATGATACTATGAAGGAACTAGAAAACAGCAGAGGAAAGAGATTAATAATAATAGAGCCAGTAAGAATAAGTGTTAAAAAAAAAGCCAAAAGAAAAGAGAAGAAAGAACAGGAAAGAGGGCATTTCAGTAGCAAAAACAAAGAGGAAAAAGAGTGTTCAGAAATATTTGCCAGAACAGCGAATCCTAATATCCAGAGTATCCCCCATGACTAAGACGAACCTGTAAAATACAAGGAATATTTAGCATACCAAACAATAGAGTATTTAGTAAGGTAACTTACTTCGTGAACATGGGTAGGAATAGAGTCAACTAGGTTTGTTAACTCTTGCGGAGCAATAAAATCCGACTCTTCCTGTACAGCGATTTTTAGTGATTCCATAGTAGCAGGAAATGGGTTGCGCTTTCTAATTTGTTACTTGATCAAGCGCCACTGATTTTCAATGAGGTTGCAGTCGGGGGAGGATGGCGGCTAATTGATAAAATATCACCAAATTCGCAACTCTTTAAGCTGATTTTGAGTGTGCTGAGCACGGTGTGGACTAGCATTATCTTGCATTAGATATACATACTCACATTGTAGTTGAGACTGCTGTTGCCAAAACTAGTGGAAGTGAGGAATGATAGTGGTAGTAAAGATAACAGATTTCACAGTCTTTCCCCAATGATCCTTGTCCCAAAAAATCAAGGGGCCCTTCTGACCACCTTTAAAGCATCCCCAAACCTATCGTGTAGTTAATAGTTTATACTTAAAAGTTGTAGATATAAGAAATATAAATATCAAAATGGACTTTTACACTTAAGAGTATAATACCACATACAAATTTGTAAAAAAAATATTACTTACTATTATGGTTTTTAATTTTGGAAATTTTGGAACTAAGCAATCCTCATGATCTTCTTCACCGGCAGCTCTTGTCACCTAGATTCTACCACTGGACGATAGACCACCGACATTCAATGCACATTTGTCGCTCCAGATTACCTACTCTCATTAGTAATTGTCCGGCTAGACTACACAAAAAAAAAAAGCTCTTGTAATTCACTATCTTTACCATATATATTACTCAAAGATTAGGGTTAGTCTGTGAATGCTGCCATATTAGTTAAGCTATCAAATAATACACATCTTGTACAAAATAAATAAAAGTCCCAAAGTATTCACGGAATATCCTCTCTTTCGCAAATGAATGGCTTAGCTTCATACAAACTATGGCTAGTAATTGGAAGTTTTCACGGACCAATCCTGGTACCTAAGTACTAAGATACCTGGACTAGCCCATAAGAACATCTGATTACTGTCTGTAGTTTGTATGCAGCTACACTGCTCACTTGTAAATAAAAAGAAATTCAGTCAGTGCATGGTTATTATTTATTTGTTAGTAGTAGGGATATTTATGACAACTTGACAAAGGCAGCAGCATTCACGGCCAAGTCCTAGGAGGTGTTAGGCGGGAGCCCATTTCAATGACTTGCGAGATAACTCAGGCCGATAATCTTTATTGTAGACGGAGATTGTCTGGGAAGGCTCAATGACTAAAGTAAAGGTAGGTAGAGTGATAAAAGATTTTCTAGCGTAAACGTCTTATATTGATAAGATCTCTTTTCCGTTGCTTGATGATATTCAAATAGCTCAGAAGGTACGTTGATATTTATATGCCGTGTCTGGGTTGTCGCGGGCTACATCTAGTCCTCATACTAACTAAGTACCTACTAACAACCTCCAGGTTCTTCTGAAAGTGCGAACACTATTTGACCCTGACAATTCTGTTATCTCACTTGACTTACGAATCGCAACACCATCAGTTTTCCTGACGGTCCTCCCACATATCAGTCCATTGGTCACAATCTATCTTGTCGTCATGGAGTCTTGCTTACCATCGAATATGCAGAATGGTCTCCATGATTGAACCAACAAAGGGGCCAGCTTTGTTATCGAACCTCTCAGCATTGCAGGTGTATCCTGCACTCGACAGCTGTGAGGCATGAGATAGGCTTGTCCTGATAATTGCACCAAGGGCCATTATCTCTCCATAGTTATATTGTTATTGTATAGTTCTGTCTGTATCTGAAGGATAGCAGAGACGCATGTGAGTGCGGGTATGCTTGATTTCTCAAACTACATCTTCCAACAATACCATTCACTTCTGCGACTTTCATTGCGAGAGCGTGGAGTATAGAATGATGTTGCTTAACCATTGTCTGTTAAAAGGTCCCGTTACTTAGTGATTACAATCGTGACTCCAGTCCTGTGTGCTCAGTAACCTTATGCGACATCATCTGATCTCCCTCCAACCACTTGCATAAGCTCGCCAAAGGCCTTCCCCCATATAGCCTGCGAACGGGATCCAGTTGGTCGGTCGGCCGCGAAGTATACGGGGTAACGAAGAGGGCTCCAATTACCATGTCTTTGGTGAGGGGACCCAACTACGGCAGGGTCTGCCGTTGTAGCGCCGTCCCAACGCTGGTGCAGGAGGGGCGTGTTGGCTAGTCCTTTTGAACTCAGAATCCGAAGGTAGGGTAACTATCGGTCTTTATTCACTAATGGAAGGCTGAACCTTCCAGTATGCCTAACAGGAGGGACCACTAGTACCGTAGAATCTCATAAAAGTCGGAATGATGTTTGGGTGAATTTTCTTGAACATGCCCGATCGCCACACTCTATATAGTTGAACAATAGTTAAATAAACTAGGATGAGATCTGAGTTGCTGTTCTTCAGGCTTACCTGTTAGTTTAGCTACCTTAGTTTCACTTTAATTCGCTTTAGTGCCATTCTGACCTTTATGAAATTCTATGGTACTGTGGTGACTGAGGAGAATAGTACTAAATATGTAAGCAGCTTAGTTAGGTAGATATAGATTAGCTTTTAGAACATTTTTGATTCTATTAACTAACCTATGTAATTTGACATCTTGTCATACTAAACCTCACTTCTGCAAACAAAGATAGCGAATTGAAAGAGTATTTAGTGTAATTAAAAGCCTGTTGGGCATTCCAATCACCTTATGCCAGTCTCTACCAGTCCAGTCAGCATAATAGTAGGCCCAGTCCAGTCAAGCTTCCTTTGTGGATGCGGATAGATAAGGTCGGGCTTGCTCAACAGGCCTATGATAGCCCTCCAAGGCAAATGCTTCGCCAAGTAGAGTAGGGGTTGCTTGGATCCCAGCAAGTATTGCCACTTCAGTAAGTAGAAGGTGACGGCTTTGTAGACTAGAGGTAGCTAAGGCAATTAGTTGCTTACGGATTGGGAAATTGAGGTGTTTTGGAAAACCAGGTTTAGTAACCTTCTGAGGGGTAGAAGGGGCTTTGCAAATGTTGTATACAGTACTAACTGCAATGCCCACCTCACCTGCGACACGCCTGAAAGACCAAGCAGCATGCTGGCGAAGTGCGCGAACCTTAGAATGTAAAGAGGTAGAAATCCCCACATAGGAGGTACAGGCTGGCTGAGCAGTAGTCAGAGTGGCCTCAGAAGCGGCAGGAGTAAGCTCAGAGGGTAGAGAAAGAGTAACAGTACCCGACTCAGAGGTGGGGTCAGGGTTAACCCCTTGAGCTACAGCCGGTACTTTAGATATATGTGGCATTGGGAAAATGCGGACTGGACCTACCACAGCAATTTTCTTCTCTAAATATTTTTCTCGCAATCCAAAGTGCTTTTATTTCTCTCTCTTTCACAGGAACTCTGTGTACTGTATCTATCCAAACATGTTTTTGTTGGCCCCCACTGCTACTGTTTTCATGATAGAAATTTGTTCGTATTTTTGTGGTCACGATCTCTTTCTATTTGTCATAGTGGTATTATGTTTCTGTTCGTTGTTTTCACCTTCATACCTGTGCTTCAACTATATCCTTAACACATGGTGTATAAAAATACCCCTCCTGCTACTTGTACCTCCGTAGGGAGCTTTTGCACCCGGTATAAGATAAGAATAACAACCTGGCCTTGGCGCCACACTCCGTGCCCTCTATTCACCTCTCACTTGAAATTCTTACTGCGTTTGGCCAGGTCAAACTACAAGGTTTACCTGGCAACCTTCACGATCCACCATGACTGGCCTTTCCCATGGGCTACATATTGTTCTTTAACAAAAATAACCAAATGTGGTGCAGAGCGGCAATGCAACCCTCCTTCCCTCACTTTCAACTGCACCTAAAGAAATTGCCTCAACTCAACTAAAACCTAACCACTTTATGTGATTCTTTTTGTTCTTAATACTAGGCCTCCTATTCTTTGCAGTTATCCTAAAATGCCTATCACTACCCATCACCCCTCTGAGTTTAGCAGTGGTAGAATCCTTGGGTTACACGAGCCTCAAATAGGGTATCAACAAATTTCTGACTACCTTCACATCCTTCTCACAACTGCTAAAGATATAATCTCAAAGCAAGATTTGGAGGGGAAGGAGGGAGAGGTAGAAGAAGATATTCTAAGACTAACAAGTTACAGGATGATGCTATAGTGGAGAAAGCTCTGGAAAATTGAAATAACACTAATTTTGAGATTGCTGAAAAAGTTGCTTCCAATGTTGCTTCCATGATAGTGAGGAGAAGACTGGCACAAAAGTATCTTAAAAAGTGTTTAGCACTAGAGAGGGTTCACTTGGATGAGAACCTAGCTCAAGAGAGGTGGGAATGGGCATTAGCTCATAGGCATTAGACAATGGAGATGTGGAGTTGGAAAGCAATGTGAGGAGATGAGGTTGCTGTAGAGAGGGGGGGAGGGAAGAGGAGAAAATGGGTATTTAGATACCCAAAGGAGAAGTGGAATAGGGATTGTGTGGAACCTACTACTAGGGTAGGAGAGAGGAAGATTGGGCAGGTATGATGCTAAGACTGACTTGCATTTTGGAAGATTGCTCTGAAGGCAGGGAATTACAATTATGGAAATTCCTCCCTATTCACCAGGTGTTAATCCAATTGGGAATGTTTGGGCTCTGGTGAAAGATGAGCTCCAGAAGCGTTATCCTGAACAATATCTTATGAAGGGTTGTGGCCGTAATCTAGGGAAAGTTATAGAAGAGACCATTACACATTGTTGGGAATTGTCACAACTCGTGACTTAGAAAGCTAGTTTCACATGACTAATAATGATTAGTCATCAGTATGTTATATTTTACACTCTAAGATCAGTTGACTTATAGTTCTCACATGATTCGCAATTGCCTATCATTATTATATTTATGTTTTGTTGATTGGTCACTCACAATTGTGAGTCACAAATGAGGTAATGACTTTCACACATGACACTACATGGAGTCACGAGTTTCACTCAGGTGAGGGCTTTACGGACATAATTAGTTTTATGATTGATTATTGGATTAAGGTATGTTGTGGGAGACTCAATTAGGGAGTCACCAGGGTTAGGGTTGTGGGAAGAGTCTCTATATAAAGGAGATTGGATTAGGATAGTTAGAGCACAAACCATCTCCCCTACACCTCCGGCGATTGAAATCTCAACACCAGGGAAATCATCGTGGGATACACCGCCCCCCCTCTCCTCCCCCTTGATGGCTTCTGCCTAGGGGAGTGACGCTACCTCCCCCCCCCTCCTCCTGGCCCCCCTCCTTGGGGTTCTTGCCTTCGTTCATCATTGACCCCCACTTATGAAGTTCGTTGCTCCCCCTCTTTCCCCGCATCGCCTTTGCACCTCGCTTAGGTTTTGCACGGTCGGCAACCCCTCTCGCTTCCATTACGGTTGGCGCTGCTGTCTTCCAAGCCCCTTGCGAAGTACACCACCGTCTCGATTATGTGTGCCCGGTCGGGAAACACTTCGGTTAGTAACATCACGGCCTCATCTTTCACCTCACTGTCGGAAAAGCATCGGCCACGGTTGCTCTAGTCGGTCGTTTCTAGGGTTTGGGTCTACCCCTCCTTCCTCCTCCCCAGTTTTCGTCCCGTTGCTCGGTTACAGCTACACTCCGCTCCCTCAGCTGGTACATTACTACTAGGTGGCTCCTCTCGCCCCGCGGCTACCACGGTCGCATCCTCGGTTACGCTCTTCCATGGTATAGCACTACCTCCGTGGTCGATGTCAACGCCTTGGGCTCGGAGTAATGGATTCGGTCGCAAGCGGTCATGTGTGCTACTCTTGGCCGGCCCCTTTGGAGGGTTGTTTTTCTTCCTCTATTTGGTTTCCCTTCTAGTGGTTATTCTTTCCTTCTAGCGTTTAGGCTAGATTTATTTTGTTACAATTCTGGAGGCTATGGCAAGTGTGATCCTGTTGTTTCCTGCTTACCTGTTGTTTTCCAATCTTCTCTGTGTCCGCGTGAAGGAGGGTTGAGGATTCTTCGGGCGAGATGTGCGGTCGGTTCCATACCAGAGGGACTTGGGATGATGGCTTTTTCCCAGGGGCCAGTTAGTATAGTTTTGTTTACGCCAAAGCTAGCACTGCACGCGAGTTCTTGTGCTTTAACAACAAATAGATGATATAAAAAAAAGAAAAAAGAAAAAAAGAAGGTCAGAATAGTTAGCGACACTCCGCGCCCCCGATTTTCCTGCCCCTACATTTCTCAACACTTTGTTGACAGGTGCACGATATCTCCTCGCTTACATTTCTGCCCCTCCCTTAGGCTTCGCGTCCCTAGGCCCCCCCATGGCTCAGCCTGGTCCTCCACCCCTCTTTGCCCCTGTCTCGGGCCCCTCTTCAGCTGCCTCTTTGGCCTCTCCTTCGTTTCTGGCGATCTCCGACTAAGCCCGTTTCCTCTCCTCTTTCCTCAACCGCACATGAGACCTCATATGATTCACTCCAACCTAACCCTCTTCTCTCTCCCCTAGGGAGTGCGATGACCTCGCCCTTAGTCATGCTACGATCCTCCCCCTCCTCTGCTCAGCTATCCACACCATCTCAGCGATCGGGGTCCGCATTGAGGATCTCTTCTCCGCTGTTCACAGCCTCAAGTCTCAAGTTGCCAACTCCCTGGTCGACCAAGAGTTGAGGGATTGGCGCAACACTGTCTGTAACCTGTCACATCGTGTGGCTCGCTCTGCTGTCCGTGCACCACCCTCCCAGGCCCCCCTGCCCCAGCCGGGTTCACGCCAAGCTCCGAGTCGGCCCAATGTTGTCCCGGCCCCCACTGTACTCATCCCATCCTCTCCTCGTCCTCCGGAGCACTCCCGTGCTCCCTCCCCCCCCCTGCTCCTACGCTGATGTCATCCATGGTGGCACTTCGGAGCTTGATCAGGCCGCTGCTGATAACGCCGCCAGGCGCAAAGGCAGGGCCAAGCCTAAGACACAGTCTTCTGGTACCTCCGCTGTTAAAGTCGCGGACGCCGTCGAGGCCGCCTCCCCCAAGAGCCCTGCTCCCCTCCCCAGCGCGTCCAGAAGGTTCTATGCGACCTGCACTGTTCAAGCCCCCCACCCTGATGAAGCCCTTATCCAAATCCGCTGGCCAGACCTCGCTGCCTCAGGCCTCCGCGAAGCTAACTCTGATCTTCCTGTCGCCTTCAAGACCTTTGTCAATGAGAAAGGCGCCGTCTCCCTCGTATCTACCGACACCGCTGTTCCGGCTGCCTCCTACGCTCCCTTCTTCGAGGCCCTCTCCCTGAAGCTCAACTAGTCCTTTCCTGTCGATGACAACCCCTGGCTCCCCTTCAGGCTGGCCCCGACCGATCTCCAATTTGCCATCCATGGCATCCCACTAGATGCCCTCCCAGATGATGACGACCTCCTCTTCCCTCACATTCAATCCTCCATATACAATTCCAAGAACTTCCTCATTAGAAGCGCCCGATACCTCAACCTTGATCCCTCCTCCCGCAGGAAGGGCAAGAGAGCCTGCTCCGTCGTGGTTCATGTCTCCCCTGATCATGCTGACAGAATGGTCAATCTGCCCTCCGTCCTCCTTTATGGCAGCATCTGTGTGGTTGAAAGAGCCTACCCATCATCCCCCTCTACCCAGTGCCGCAACTGCTGGAGGTTTGGGCATGTCAAGCCCAGGTGCAAAAACAATGTGATCTGCCCGTTCTGCACTGGCAACTACCCCAAGTCCGAACACTGCTGTTCGAACCCGTCCTGCCCGAAGGAAGGCAACTTATGACCCTTTCTCAACTGCTGTGTCGCCTCTCCTCCCCGATGCTCCAATTGCGATGAAGTCCACTCTGCTGGTGACGGGGACTGCTCTGCCAGGCTGATCCCCCCCCTCTGAGGAACGCTCCCGCTGCCGACAACCCTTGTGCCGTCACCCCTCCCCCTGCCGTAACCTCCGCGCAAGAACAGGGTGACCCCAATGTCATGGACACACTCCCCGACTCCTCCCGCCCCCCAGCTGCCCCCCTTACCCCGGCCGTGGCTGGCTCCAGCTCTAATGCACCCTCCCTGACCCCCGCCTTCGACCTAACTACCCCAAAGGCGCTGAGGCGCCCCCAAGCGGCGTGTGACTGCTCCACATCCAGGACTAGTGCTCCCCGCCCTGAGGAGGAGCCCAGCCTCTCTCCCGCCCCTGACGACCCGTCGGCCTCTGGCCGGTAAGATGTCACTGAACCTAACGCGCTCACGGCAGCACCTTCCTCCTGCACCATTCGTCTCCATTGTTCAGCATAACAGCCTGGGGAGCTGGGATGTGTTTCTCTCCTTGTTTAATTCCTTTGCTTCGGCTTTGCACCCTCCTGATGTTGTTTGTCTTCAAGATTCTCCCTTTGGCGCTCTCGCCTTCCTTTCTTTGGTGGTTTTAAATCCGTTTACCCCCCTCACTCCCCCGGCTCTAAGTCTAGGGTTGCTATTTATGGTTCTAGTAGTTTTTTGTCCTATGCTACGGTTCTTCCTATGTTTTTTGAGAGACCGGATGTTGCTCCTCTGGATTTGTTCGGGGTTGATCTCTTTGGTGGTTCCTTTACCCAGTTTCGTATTTTAAATTTGTATAATCTCTGGTCCCAGCGCAGCAATGTTAGGACCGTCCTTCCTGATTTTGCTTTTCCTGATGATGGTTTTCCCCTCTTGGTTGTTGGTAATTTCAACATCCACCACTGCCTAGCTGATCGACTGAGGGCCTACTCTCGTAGGGACCTGGCAGCATGTTTTCCTTATTTTTCGAGGGCGGCTGACCTGGGCTTTGAACTTCTCAACCTGCCTGGGGTGTTTACTCGCTTCCCTTGGGACAGTGCTACCCACCCCTCTGGGATTGATCTTTTGTTTGCATCACCACTTTTGTTTCCTTTCTTTCGCTCTTGGGATACTTCCCTTCCTTCCACCGGCTCAGACCACGTTCCTATTACTCTTACTTTTGCTCACCCGATTTCTTCCCCTCCCCCTTCCAGTTCCCAATTGGTCCCTCACCGACTGGGGTTCTCTCTCCCCTGCTCTAAGTGAACTGCTCATCCCTCCTCCTCCTTCTCTCCCGACAAAAGCCTCCTTAGAAGCCTGGTTCGATACGCAACTAGCCCGCGTCACTACCCTCCGTCCCTCTCTCCCACCGCTCCAGAGACCCTCCCATAGATCCAAGCCATGGTGGTCCCCCATCCTCTCGGTCCTTCGGCGTGAGTTTCACTCTGCCTCCCACCCCTCTCGGTGCTCCGCCTCCCCCTCCGACAAGGCTGCTGCCCGCCTTTCCAAGCAGGGCTACTTCAAAGCCATTAAAGCAGCAAAGAAAGCCCAATGGAAGTCCCTCATGGCCTCAGCCACCCCCCGCTCGATCTGGGCTGTGAAGAAGATTGCAGCCGGCTCTCGCACCCCCCGCTTCCCCAATCTTCCGGATGCTTTGTCTCCCAGGCAAATGAATCAGGCCCTCGACCACTTTTTTCCAACTCGCCCCTGCGCTCCCCTCCCTTCGATCCTCCTCCCCTTCGGTGACTGTCCTGAGCTCACCAAAGAGGATGTCTCCCTGTCCCTCCTCAAGTGTTCGCCCTCCTTGGCGCCTGGACCTGATAGTATCCCCTATTCGGTTCGGTTATCGGTTCATCGCGTCTCCCCGGGTGTCATGGTCTCCCTCCTCGCTACCCTCCTACGATTGGGCCACCACCCATCCTGCCCGAAAAAATCGAAAGGCGTTGTTCTCGACAAACCTGGCAAGCCGTCCTACGACTCTCCCGCTTCCTTCAGGATTATTCTCCTTCTGCAGACTGTCTCCAAGATCTTGGATAGGATAGTCTGCTCCCGCCTCGCCCCCATCGCCAGATACACCGGCCTAGTTCACCGCAAGCGATGCGGGTCGCTCCCCTCTCTATCCTCGTTCGATGCCTGTTTGGCTCTCACCGATACGGTATGTACCCTCCAAGGACCGAGTTGCAAAGTCTCCTCGCTCTTCCTTGATATTAAAGGCGGTTTCAACAATCTCGACGCCAAGATCCTCTGCTCCGATCTCCGAGGCAAGGGGGTCAACCACTACCTGCTTGCCTGGGTCAGGTCCTTCCTGTCCGATCGCTCATGCCGTTTGCTTTTCCAGGTTTCACCCCCTGTTTTTTCCCCTTCTCGGTTGGTACCCCTCAGGGCTCTCCAGTCTCTCCCCTGCTGTTCGTTATCTACGTCTCACCCCTCCACATCCCGGTTCCAAAAGGTCTAGTCCTCTCCTACGTGGACCACCTCTCTGTCACTACATCCTCGCCCTCCTATCGCTCCAACTCCAGGACCCTACAAGGCGTTTTTGGACGTTTAAGGGCAATTGCACACGCAAGCCATGATGACTTCTCGGTTCCCAAAACGGAGCTCATACACTGGCCAACCCCCGCGCAGAGGGACCCCCCCTCCACCAGCAGGTGTCCTCCGGTGGCCCTTGATGGCCAACTCAACCTCCCCTCCCCCAAGCTCAGATGGCTCGGTTACTGGTTTGTACCGAACCTCGCCTCTTCCTCCCACTTTTCCCGCGACTCGCCCTTTCCCGGGCAGCCTTCACTGCGGTTAGGCGCCCCGCCTCCTATGGATCGGGGGTCTCCCCTCACCTATGTCACCGCCTCGCTTCCTCCCTCCACTTTCCGATCCTCACCTATGGTGCCGACCTTTTCGTTCCCTCCAAAGGCCTCCTCTCCAAGATGGAGGTCCACTGGAGACAGGTCCAGCGCTGGGTTTCTAACTGTTTCCTGGCCACACCCACCCCAATCCTTTCCACCGAGGCATGCCTGCCTCCTCTGTCTGTCCTACTTCCCCACAAGAGACGAATGGCCGCTCTTCACCTAGTATGCTCCCCCCCAAAGATTAACCCTGCGTCCACCCGCCAGTGCAGGGCTCTTCCCTCCCTCCTCAAATTTTGTGCTCCTGACTCCCATCGCTTCCTTTGTGCGGGATTGGACCCCAACGTTATGCCACTCAACCGGAAAACCTCACGCCCCTCTCCGCAAACAAGGACCCACCTCCCTCTAGAGGCCATGGCTCATCTCACCATCCCCCTCCTTGGGAACCTCACGTTCGCCCCTCTTATAAACTCCTCACTCCTCCCGGACCTCGCTCCTCTCTCTCCCGACAACGTCATGAAAGCCGCTTACTCCTCGCTTAAAGAAAAAGCCTCTCTACTCATGCTCGAGGCCGGGCGCCTCGAACATCCTCCTCCCCTGTATTATTCTTTTCAACTCTCGCTCGCCGCTCACCCCTTTGTGGGGCTAATGAAGTTCATGTCTGGCCGCATTCATCTGATGAGGGCCCAGAAGAGTTACCTTGCCGCCCACCCCTCCTGGTCGTCCCCTGACGCTTCCCACCTCTGTCCTCTCTGTGGCGAAGAACACGAAACTTTCAGCCACGCCGTACTACGCAGCCCAGCGAAAGCTGCCGCCAGGTCGGGCCACGTCCAAGGCCTGCCCTCAGTCGGTCCTGATGCTCCTCTTTGGTCCTCGGTCTCCCTCCTCTCCTCCCTTGCTCCCTACATCAGGGCTACAGCCACGAACTACCTGCCGGATATGTTTCCTTCTCTCCCACCTTCTCCGGGCTCGATGGTCTTCCCCTCCCCTCCGACCTCCCCCCTCCCAGGAGGCCTCCTCTCCTCTTCCCCGCCACGCCCCGTTTAGGTTTTCCCACAGTGGTGGTCTTTAGGTTGCTTTCCTTCAGTGGCGAGTTAGTTGTTTGGGTAGTATCGTATTTTTACTTTCCTTTGATTAACAGTGTGTTGGTGCTGCCTCGAATACTTGACACTCTTGGAGACGATGGTCTGGTTTTTCCTTTGTTACTAGTTTTTGGGATTAAGGTTTTGTTTGTGCCATAGCTAGCGCTGCATGCGAGTTCTTGTACCTTTTTTTCTGTTTCTCTTTTTTCTTTTTTTTTTGAATCATGTGATTATTGATTTAGGTACAAAATGCTGCATGCAGCTCGCGCTATGGCATATAAAAAACCTTAATTCCAAAAACTAACAAAGGAAACAACAAAATTCAAACAACACGTGCAAAAACTCTCCAAGCGGGATTATCAGAACCCTGTCGCATCGCCAACCATGACTAACAAAACAAAAGTAAAGTAAAATCCTCCTTATAACCTATAAAGACAACATTCAAAAGTCATATAACCGCCCCGCCCTACCTGCCCACTGCTGCAGGAAGTTGAAAAAACATAGGAAACTAATGAACCAAAGAAGAAATACGGTAAAGAAAAAGTCAATAAAGGAAGATATAAGTAGCTATACCTAGAAGGCCAGGGCCGAGCTAGGGATTTTAAAGTGTTAAGCGCTATCTGAGTCCGAACCCGGCTCAGGAGTAGCAGTACTCACTCGAATATGCAACATGGCTGGAGGAAAGCCCGTGCGGGTAGCGTAGAGATACTGGGCCAGCCCACTAAGGAGGGGGACTGAGTGCCAGAGAGGAGCGTCAGGGCCAATGTCATTGATGCCTGAGAGATAGGGGAGGCGAAGTTCTGCCGTGGCGGGACAGAGGAGAATCGCAGGTTGGAAGGACTCATCGTCTTCCTCACAGAACCAGCAGAGGGTGCTAGAGTTTCTGTTCCTCCAGGAGACATGAGCAGCAAGGTGGGTTGCACCTGTGCTCATCTGATGAATGCGGCCGCATATAAACCGCGGGAGGCCAGTAAAGGCGTGAGGTGTGAGGCAGGCACTATACGGATAAGAGAGGGGCAGCGGTGGACTTGTGATCAGCCAGTCGGTCAGAAGTGACTGTATCAGAGGAGTTCGGAGGGCTTAGTAGGTGGTGGAGGGTTCTCGTGACAGTGGGAGCAATACGAGATCAAACGAGGCAAGCGGGAGGATAGGGATCTGCGTAAAGAGGTCGGAAACCTCGTGGCACAAGAAGTCTAGAGGCAGGTGCTTGGCAGAATTAACCGCCGGACGGAGTGATGAAGTAAGGTGGATGGCTTTGGAAGAGCTGTGGAGGAGAAAACGATGATCATCCGCAGAACGACCCTGGTCCCATGTGGGTACAGACTCGGGTATCCAGGCGGTGGCAGGATTGAATTTCGAAGGGGCGCAGACCAAGCGGAGGGCAGCTGACCGACGGCGATACCTACATATTGAGGAAATGGGTGGCAGTGAGGTTTCCCGGTATAGAGCGCCACGGGTGGTATTCTAGAAACAATTAGTTGTCCACCGGAGAACCCGGTGCCAGAAAGAGTCGAGTTTCTTAAGTGTGCCTGCGTCCGGGATAAAGAGGTCGCAGGCATAGGTGAGGATCGGAAGGATGGCGCCGAAAACTAGTTTGCTGTTGCCCAGGCGGAGAGGCCTTTTCCAGCTGCACTAAGCTGCCGGATTGTAGTGAAAGAGGCCTGGGCAAGAGCCAGCCTCCTTCGGAAGTGGGTAGAGGTTTTGATCGCCGGCTTGAGCCAGTAGCCAAGCCACCTTACAGCTTGAGATGGAGGAAAGAGCATGTCGTTGATCACTATGGGGGAAAGGAAACATCTGAGCGGTCCTTTGGGGTTCTCCAGTGAATGAGTTCAGTTTTGGGGACGGAAAAGGCAACCCCCAGGCCGGCACCCCTTGGTTGGATGATGCCGAAATTGTATTGAAGAGCGCGGATGTTTGAACAAACAGAGTCTGAGCTGACGGTAATGGTGAGGTTGTCGAGGTATGAAATCGCCAGACCTTGGGGAATGGTGGGGTGGAGGCTGGCTGCATAAAGCACGAAGCGAAGAGTAGATATCGGAGAGCCCTGAGGGGTGCCAACAGCGACCGGGCAAAAGACCTTCGGTGCGCCTTGGAAGATGAGTCGGCCCTGGCGAGTGGAGAAGAAAGACTTAATCCAGGCAACCAGATAGGCGGAGACCCCTCCTTTGGCGAGGATGCTAGCCAACTTGTTTGCACACACATTGTCGAAACCACCTTTGATGTCCTGGAAAAGAGTCGATACTTTGAATGAAGCAGCCTGAAGAAGGCGTACTTCATAGGTGAGGGTAGCAACAGCATCGAAACAACCCAGACCGACCAGGGACCCACACTGATTGGGGTCTAAGAGGCCAAGGGAGCGGGCCGTTGCGGCGAGAGGAAGGGCAGACAGTCTTTCGAGTATCTTGGAGACGGTTGCGAGTAGAACAATAATGCGGAAGGAAGCTGGAGTACGGTAATCAGGTTTGCCTGGTTTGTCCAAGACAATGCCGTTGGCCTTCTTCATGGCTAGGGGGTGGTTTCCGTGGGTAAGGAGGGGAGTCAAAAGAGATGGCAGGATCCGCTCGTTGGCCTTGTGGACCCGCTTCCAGATAGAGTAAGGAATGCCACTTGGACCAGGGGCTGACGTGTTAGAGGATTTTCGAAGTGCAGAGGACACTTCGGATGGCAAAACTGGGGGGACATCCATAAACGCAGCGAGGATGAGGGGAGGGGGAGGAGAGGGCCTGGGAGGAAAGAAATGTTGTAGAAGGGTGTTGTTAATTTTGGTGGGGGAAGAGGCGTTCTCAAGCGTGGGGACACGGTCTGCAGCTCAGCCAGCTGCTATCTTTCTGGCATCCCAAACTGACCGCGAGTTAACATCGGCCAGAAACTGCGACAAGTGGACTCTTTGGGCAGATTGGATAGCTTTGAAGTACGTATTTCGAGCCGCAAGGGCCATGGCGGGCGAGGCCTGGTTCTTTCTCCTCAGGCGGGAGGTATGATCATGTATGCGGCATACCTGTGTAAGTTCTGGAGTCCACCACGGTGTAACGTAGGAGGACGGGCGTTTGGTTGGGGTGTTGCAGGTGATAAGATGTGTGATCTTGGCAAGGCTGTCGTCGAACCAGCGGTTAAGTGTGTGTGGAGGGGGCAGAGCAGGGGGGGCCGTGAGTAACAAATCGGCGAGCAGAGGTGAGATGTGGTCCCAGTCCGTGTACTTCCGGTTTGGGCCCCTCGGCGGAGGTTTCAGGAGCAGAGTGGAGAGAATGATTGCGAGGGCGGTGTGATCAGAACCGGTCGGGGGGAGGGAGGGATTCCAAGAGGAGCAGTACAGGAGCAGGGCAGAGTTGGCAAAGGACAAGTCGAGAACTGCCGGGCGGTGATTAGTTGTGAACAGGAACCTAGTGTAGATCCTGGGCGTGTTGAAGAGAGAAAACAAATGAGCTGATGCTCTGTCGAAGTAAGGGGAACTTATAAATTGGTCGTGATCGGAGAGTAGAAGAGTTGGGTCTGAGGCGGAGTGATGAATGTTGAAATCCCCAAGGACGAGTGTTGGAAAATCATGCTGGGGAAACAAATCAAGAGGAGAAACAGACCTAATGTGACCATTACGGATAGAATAAGCCTTGTACAAACGAAACAAATTATGACTAGTATCAAAAGGTCCCTCTAGGGAGTAAAGATTTACTGCCATAAGGTCGCCCCTTTCAAAAAACAATGGAAGAACAGAAATCACAGTTGGTAACCTTTCGTGAACATAAGTTGCCACTCGGGCTTTATAGCTGTCAGTTGCAGGGGGGAAAAAACATTTATAGTTATGAAAAATAGGAGGACAATTCCTCCAAAGCGGAATGTCCTGAAGAGCAGGAATATGAGGAGAACTTTCTACTGAAGTAAAAAAACTAAAAAGAGTTTGAAAAAGATTACTGCTACCGAGACAATTATGCTGAACCATGGAAAGATTTAAACAACCAGAATAATGGAATGATTGGGATGGTGAAGGACTCTATGTTGGGCCAGGGCTTGTCGACATCTAAAGATCCATGTGGACGTCGGTCGGGGGGGGCGCGTACCCGTTGGCAATGGTGCTAGCTCGAAAGACAGTGCTGCCTGCATCAAAGAGATTCCTGAGGGGGAGGGGAGCGCCAAGGTTAGGTTGGGCGGAGGCGCTCCGAACAAGTCTAACGGTCTCGGGATGGGTAGATTCGCTGGAGGAAGGGAAACCAGGGCCGTGTCTGGCTGGGGTAGCGGGCACAATTGGAGGAGCGGTTGGACCCTGAGGCGTGGTTTCAGGGAGGCCCGCATCGGGGGCGTCTCGAATATCTTGGTCCCTGGAAGGACAGAGAGCGGAGAGGATTTCGCGGCGGAGGGGACTGGTGCCAGCGAAGGAGCAGTGCTGGCCACCACAGTTGACGCAGAGAGGGGGGGAGGCATTGCAGTATCCTACGACAGACTTCTCAAAGCCTCCATTCGGACAGCTTTGGTTAGCACATCTGTGGGCAGAACGGTGATGGAGGAGAGTGCAGATTGGGCAAGCTTGTGGCTCCTCTTTGCACAAAGGAGCAGAGTGTCCAAAGCGCCTGCACTTCCTGCACTGGGTGGACTTGGAGGCAGAGTAGGCGGGGGCGACTGTGCGGGCCCGGGACAAAAGTCGGATGCATTCGCCAAACCGGGAAAGATGAAGTGGGTCAACTGCATCAACCACCGAGGTTGTGAGCTTGTCGGCCCTTTTCATCGGGTCTTACTGCAACAATCTAGCCCCAAAAATGGGGACATCAATAGCATTGCTGATTAATTCAAGGTGAGAAGGGAACAGGTCAGTAGGCGCATTCGGTATAATAGAAAGAGGAAGATTGTGGATCAGGAGTTCGACACTTGTATGTGACTCCGTAAAAACCTGAAACGGGGTATCCCCAACTGGGAAACTCTCAATGAGCTTCTTAGTCCTGGCATTGAAAAAAGGGGAGTAAGAAGAAGATGGGGTGTATGAGTGAGCTGTGAGAGTAACAGCACCATTGCGATTAACTGAAGGAGTGAGGGAATGGGGCAGAGAGCAGTTGGCTTCCCTAGGCACAGCGGCCATGATGTCGGGGAGGGTAGCAGTGATAACGAAAGAATCGTTCGGGAGGGTTGGGGTGGCGTGGGGGGCAAAGAAACGACCTTGTGCAGCTGGGAGCGGTGGGGGTCCTTTGGGGATACTACTCTTGCTTGACGCAGCGACTTGTGCTGCAGTAGCGTTTTTCTTGCCCTTACCGCCCTTCCTGGTAACCTGTGCCCAGGTTTGTTCTTGAGGCTGCGGGGGATCAGAGACTGTAAAACCGGGGGGTGGACCGGTGTGGAAGAGTGAGGTGGCGGGGTATCGCTCGGAGTAAAGTTTGGCTTCCTACGACTGGGGATAATGTCAGGCAAAAAGGATAGCGGCTTGAGGTGAGTCAGGGTGGCATTTGGTGTACGTGTCTGGGTTGCCATACCATTTGCCTTCGAAAATAAAGGGAAAATCCGGGGCGGCGACCGTGTGTGACGAGAGGCGGCTTGCTAGTTTCTTTTTCTGCTGAGCTTGCTTAGCCGGGACAGGAGGGGCAGGAGGAGGTGGCGCTTGAGGCAGCGGGGGTGCCACTTGTGTGGCGTGGTGTGAGCCAAGAGCAGCAACCCGAGAGGACAAATCCTTGAGGGACGCCTGCAGGTTGGATGTGGCTGGTGGTGAGGGGGTGGCTGAGCGCTCTGCCTGGGCGGACGTGAGGGACTCAACCGGCGAAGTCAGGACAGTAACAGAGGCACCAAGGTCATTAACCATGGTCATGAGTTGGGCGAGAAGGGGGGCCAAAGGAAGTTGGCTATCGGGGAAGGTAGCGGCGGACGCATTGTAGACAATAGGGAACGCAGCCGGGTCAAGGCGAGCGAGCCTGGCAGCATGCCTAAGAATGTTGGTGACATTGTCAGCCTCCCCGGAGAGAGAGGCATGACTGGACTGGGACGACGACGAGTGAGAGATAGGATCAGCCCTACGGTCCTGGCGAGAGGAGGCAGAGCGAGCAGGGCCAACAGCCGAGGCCGGGCCTGCACCAGTGGAAGCGAGAGGGGTAGATGACATCTGGACAAGGCCAACAGGCCAGGCCGGGGGACAGGGAGGAGGAGGAGAGAGAAAGTAAAGTCAAACTACCAGTTCGACTTTCCAAGAATAAAAATCCTCTCAGCAAAGGTGAAATATATATTCCACTTGAACATGAAGCCCAAGTAAGAAGGAAAATTAGCTGTATCGTGAAGAAATAAAGTCCAAACCGTGAGGTTTATGATGGCCGAATGCGCAAAGTATTTTAAGCGTGAGGAAAATAGAGGGCGCGGAGCATGGCTGTCTTCGTACTTTCTTTCTTTTTTTTCTTTTTTTTTCTTTTTTTTCTTCTTCTTTTTCTTTTTTGAATCATATGATTATTGTGTAAGGTACAAAATCTTGCATGCAGCTCGCGCTATCGCATAAAAAACCCTCCAATACCCCTGGGAAAAAGCCAAGCCCCCAAGTCCCTCTGGTCTGGAACCAACCGCATATCTCGCCCCCAACAAGCAACCCTTGACCAGCTAAGACGATAGACGAAAGGAATCAAATCAAAGAACAAGCAGGAAGAGTCAGGAAAACCCAATGCACATTCATCCAGACACAAAGAAAAGGCAAAAATCAAACAAAGCAGCAACCACTTGAGAAAGTTCCCATACAACCAGCACGAGGGTTGCCAGGCCCGGCATAATCAGAGTCCTGGGGGGGCGTAGTTTTTCGGGCCCGCTGTGTTGACCAAACCCCAAAAAGGAGAAGGAGATTGTGGAATACCTTCTTCCCAGTGGCAAGCCGTGATGGACCATGGTCATAGCCCAAATGCTGAAGAAGTAGTTGTGGATACCAGCCAGGTAGTTGTGGGTACCAGCCAAGAAGGTGAAGAAGCAGTAGGGTGCCAGCCGATCCGACCATGTGAGGAGTAGAAGAAGGAGGGGTAGACCCAACTCTGTGCCGTACAAACTATCGCAAAACGCGTTCGTGTCTTGACTAGGCAGCCTCTTAAAAAGAAAGAGAGTAGAGAAATCGACCGTGGCCTGTTGAAATGTTTTCTCTTACTGCAAACCGTGTACCCAGCCGTCTGTAACATGGGCGTTGAGAAGAGTGTTGCCGACCGTGCAAATGCTATAAGCGAGGCAGAGCAAAAGCGGGGTAGGAAGAGGAAACATCATCAAAAGAAGACAAAATCCATCAACCGAAGGTGAAGAAAAGCCCAAAGGGATAAACCTGGGGGCAGGACAAGATGAGGGGAGATGCACTCCACCCCCTAGAGCGAACTCATACAGGGGGGTGGAGTTGGTCCAAGTGGTGATAATCTCATAGTGTTGAGATTTCAATAGCCGGGTGTGTAGAGGAGACGGAGGATGGCGGTCTTTGTATCTTTTTTTTCTTTTTTTTTTTTTGAATCATGTGATTATTGATTTAGGTACAAAATCCTGCATGCAGCTCGCGCTATGGCATATAAAAAACCTTAATTCCAAAAACTAACAAAGGAAACAACAAAATTCAAACAACACGTGCAAAAAAATCTCCAAGCAGGATCATCAGAACCCAGTCGCATCGCCATCGATGATTAATAAAACAAAAGTAACGTAAAATCCTCCTTATAGCCTATAAAGAAAACATTCACAAGTAATAAAGCCTCCCCGCCCTACCTGCCCACTGCCGCAGCCAGCTAGAAACAAAGGAAACTCATAAACCAAAGAAGAAATACCCTAAAGAGAAACTCAATAGGGGAAGATAAAAGTAGCTATACCTAGAAGGCCAGGGCCGAGCTAGGGACTTTAAAGTGTTAAGCGCTATCTGAGTCCGACCCCTGCTCAGGAGTAGCAGTACCGGCTCGAATACGTAACACGGCTGGAGGAAAGCCTCTGCGGGTAGTGTAGAGATACTCAGCCTGCCCCCTAAGGAGGGGGACCGAGTGCCAGAGAGGAGCGTCTGGGCCAATGTCATCCACACCTGAGAGATGGGTGAGGCAAGGCTGGGCCTTAGCGGGACAGAGGAGAATCTCATGTTGGAAGGACTCATCGTGTTCCTCACAGAACGGGCAGAGGGTGCTGGAGTTTCTGTTCCTCCAGGAGACATGGGCAGCAAGGTGGCTGGCACCGGTGCGCATCTGATGAATGCGGCCGCATATAAACCGTGGGAGGCCAGTAAAGGCGTGAGGAGTGAGGGAAGCACTGTATGGATAAGAGAGGGGCACAGGCGGACTTGTTTCCAGCCAGTCGGTGAGAGGTGACTGTATCAGAGGAGTTATGAGGGCTTGGTAGGTGGTGGAGGGTTCTCTTGACAGTCCGAGCGATACAAGATCAGTCGAGGCAAGTCGGTGGATAGGGATCCGCACACAGAGGTCGGAAACTTCGTGGCACAAGGAGTCTAGAGGCAGGTGCTTGGCAGAATTAACTGCCAGAAGGAGCCATGAAGTAAGGTGGATGGCATTGGAAGAGCCCTGGAGGAGAAAACGATGATTATCCGCAGAACGACCCTGGTCCCAGGTGGGTACAGACTCGGGTATCCAGGCGGTGGCAGGATTGAATTCCGAAGGGGCGCAGACCATGCGGAGGGCGGCTGACCGACGGCGGTGCTTGCATATTGAGGAAATGGGTGGCAGTGAGGCTTCCCGATATAGAGCGCCAAGGGTGGTATTGTAGAAACAATTAGTTGTCCACCGGAGCAGCCCGTGCCAGAAAGAGTCGAGTTTCTTAAGTGTGCCTGCGTCCGGGATAAAGAGGTCGCAGCCATAGGTGAGGCTCGGAAGGATGGCGCCGAAAACTAGTTTTCTGTTGGACCAGGAGGAGAGGCCTTTGCCAGCTGCACTAAGCTGCAGGATTGTAGTGAAAGAGGCTTGGGCAAGAGCCAGCCTTCTTTGGAAGTGGGTAGTGGTTTGGATCGGCGGCGTGAGCCAGTACCCAAGCCACCTTACAGCTTGTGATGGCGGAAAGAGCATGTCGTTAATCACTATGGCGGCAAAGGAAACATCTGAGCGGTCCTTTGCGGTTCTCCAGTAAATGAGTTCAGTTTTGGGGACGGAAATGGCCACCCCCAGGCCGGCACCCCGTCTTGGGATGATGCCGAAATAGTATTGAAGAGTGCGGATGTTTGAACCAACAGAGTCTGAGCTGACCGTAATGGTGAGATCATCGATGTAAGAAATCGCCAGACCTTGAGGAATGGTGGGGTGGAGGCTGGCTACATAAAGCACGAGGAGAAGAGGAGAAATCGGAGAACCCTGAGGGGTGCCAACAGCGACAGGAAACAAGACCTTTGGTTTGCCTTGCAAGATGAGACGGCACTGGCCACTGGAGAGGAAAGATTTAATCCAGGCAACCAGATAGGCGGAGACCCCTCCTTTGGTGAGGATGCTAGCGAACTTGTTTGCACAGACATTGTCGAAACCACCTTTGATGTCCAGGAAAAGAGTCGATACTTTGCAAGAAGCAGCCTGAAGAAGGGGTACTTCATGGGTGAGGGTAGCAACAGCATCGCAACAGCACAGACCAGCCAGGGACCCACACTGAGTTGGGTGTAAGAGGCCAAGGGACCGGGCGGCTGCGGCGAGACGAAGGGCAGACAGTCTTTCGAGTATCTTGGAGACCGTTTCAAGTAGGACAATGATGCGGAAGGAAGCCGGAGTACGGTAATCAGGTTTGCCTGGTTTGTCCAAGACAATGCCGTTGGCCTTCTTCATGGCTAGGGGGTGGTATCCGTGGGTAAGGAGGGGAGTGAAAAGAGATGGCAGGATCCGCTTGTTGGCCTTGTGGAATCGCTTCCAGATAGAGTAAGGAATGCCACTTGGACCAGGGGCTGACGTGTTAGAAGATTTTCAAACTGCAGAGGACACTTCCGATGGTAAAACTGGGGGGACGTCCTTGAACGCAGGGAGGATGAGGGGAGGGGGAGGTGAGGGCCAGGGAAGAAAAAGGTCCTGTAGAAGGGTGTTGTTAATTTTGGTGGGGGAGGAGGCGTTCTCGAGCGTGGGGAAACGGTCTGGAGCTCTGCCAGCTGCAATCTTTCTAGCATCCCAAACTGACCGCGAGTTAACATCGGCCAGTAACAGCGACAAGTGGACTCTTGTGGCAGATTGGATAGCTTTAAAGTCCGCATTTCGAGCCGCACGGGCCATGGCGGGCGAGGCCTGGTTCTTTCTCATGAGGCGGGAGGTATGATGATGTACGCCGTGTAGCTGTGTAAGTTCTGAAGTGTGTCACGGTTTAAAGTAGGAGGACGGGCGTTTGGTTGGGGGGTTGGAGGTGATGAGGTGCGTGATCTTGGCAAGGCTGTCTTCGAACCAGCGGTCAAGGGTGTGTGGAGTGGGGAGAGCAGGGGGGGCCGTGATTGACAAATCGGCGAGCAGAGGTGTGATGTGGTCCCAGTCCGTGTACTTCCAGTTTAGGCCCCTAGGCGGGGGCTTTAGGAGTGGAGTGGAGAGAATGATTGTGAGGGCGGCGGTGTGATCCGAACCGGTCGGGGGGAGGGAGGGATTCACGGAGGAGAAGTACGGAAACAGAGCAGAGTGGGCAAAGGACAAGTAAAGAACCGCCGGGTGATGATTAGTTGTGAACGAGAACCTAGTGTAGATCCCGGGTGTGTTGAGCAGAGAAAACAAATAAGCTCATGCCGTGTCAAAGTAACGGGAGCTTATCAATTGGTCGTGATCGGAGTGTAGACGAGTCGGGTCTGAGGTGGAGTGATGAATGTTGAAATCCCCACAACACATGTAGGAAAATGATGCTGGGGAAATACATCAACAGGAGAAGCGGACCAAATGTGGCCATTAGGGATAGAATTAACGTTATACAAACGAAACAATTTATGAGAAGTATCAAAAAGTCCCTCTGGGGAGTGAAGATTCACTGCCATAAGCTCGCCCCTTTCAAAACACAATTGAAGAACAGAAATCACAGTTAGTAACCTCTCGTGAACATAAGTTGCCACTCGGGGTTTATAGCTCTCAGTTGCTGGGGGAAAAAAACATTTATAATAACGAAAAACAGGAGGAGAATTTCTCCAAAGCGGAATGTCCTGAAGAGCCACAATATGAGGAGAACTTTCTACCGAAGTAAAAAAACTAAAAAGAGTTTGAAAAACATTACTGCTACCGAGACAATTATGCTGAACCATGGAAAGATTTAAACAACCAGGATAATGGAATGATTGGGATGGTGAAGGACTCTGTGTTGGGGCTGGGGTTGACGACATTTAAAGTTCCATATTGTCGTCGGTCGGAGCGGGCTCGCTCCAGTCGGCACCTGTGCCAGCACGGAAGATGGTGCTGCCAGCACCAAAGTGGTTTCTGCAAGGGAGGGGGGCGGCGAGGTTCGGGTGGGCGGAGGCGCTGCGAACAAGTCTCACGGTTTCAGGTTGGGTGGATTCGCGAGGAGGAGGGAAACGAGGAACGTGCCTAGCTGGAGTGCCTGGCACAGTTGGGGGAGCCGTTGGACCCTGAGGGGTGGTTTGAGGGAGGCCCGCATTGGGGGCATCAGGAATATCTTGGTCCCTGGAAGGAGGGAGAGCGGAGAGGCTCTCGCGGCGGACGGGACAGGTGCCATCGAAGGAGGCGTATCGGCCAGCACAGTTGACGCAGAGAGAGGGGGAGGCATTGCAGCATCCTACGACAGACTTCTCAAAGCCTCATTTCGGACAGCTTTGGTTAGCGCATCTGTGGGCAGAACGGTGATGGAGGAGAGTGCAGATCGGGCAAGCTTGAGCCTCCGCATTGCATAAAGGAGCAGAGTGTCCAAAGCGCCAGCAATTCCTGCACTGGGTGGACTTGGAGGCAGAGTAGGCGGGGACGACTGTGCGGGAGCGGGAGAAAGGTCGGATGGATTCGCCAAACCGGGAAGCATGAAGTGGGTCGACTGCTACAACCACCGAGGTTGTGCCCTTCTCAGACCTTTTCACTCGGTCTGACTGTAAGAATCTTGTCCCAAAGCTGGGCACGTCAATAGCATTGCTGATTGATTCAAGGAGAGAAGGGAAGAGGTCAGTACGCTCATTCGGAAGAATAGAAAGAGGAAGATTGTGGATGAGGAGTTCGACACTTGTATGTGCCTCCCTACAAACCTGGAATGGGTTATCCCCAACAGGGAAACTCTGATTGAGCTTCTTGGTCATGGCATCGAAAAAAGGGTAGTAAGAAGATGACGGGGTGTATGGGTTAGCTGTGAGAGTAACAGTACCATTGCGATTAACAGAAGCAGTGAGGGAAAGGGGCAGAGAGCAGTTGGCTTCCTGAAGCACAGCGGCCATGATGTCCGGGAGGGTAGCATTCATCACGAAAGAATCGTTCGGGAGGGTTGGGGTGGCGTGGGGGGCAAACAAACGACGTTGTGCAGCTGGGAGCGGTGGGGGTCCTTTGGGGACACTACTCTTGCTTGACGCAGCGACTTGTGCTGCCCTAGCGTTTTTCTTGCTCTTACCGCTCTTCCTGGTAACCTGTGCCCAGGTTTGTTCTTGAGGCTGCGGGGGATCTGAGACTGTGAAATCGGGGGGTGGACCGGTGTGGAAGAGTGAGGTGGCTGGGTATCGCTTGGAGTAAAGCTTGGCTTCCTCCGACTGGAGATAGTGTGAGGCAAAAAGGATAGCGCCTTGAGGTGAGTCCAGGTGGTGTTTGGAGTACGTCTCTGGGTTGCCATACCATTTGCCTTCGAAAGCCAAGGGAAAATCAGGGGCGACGACAGTGCGAGACGAGAGGCGGGTTGCTAGTTTCTTTTTCTGCTGAGCAGGCTTAGCTTGGGCAGCAGGGGCAGGAGGAGGTGGCGCTTGGGGCAGCGGGGGTGCAACTTGTGTGGCGCGGTGTAAGGAGAGAGCCGCAACCCGAGAGGACAAATCCTTGAGGGATGCCTCCAGGTTGGATGTGGCTGGTGGTGTGGGGGTGGCTGAGCGCTCTGCCTGGGCGGAGGTGACGGTCTCAACTTGTGAAGTCAAGAAGGTAACAGAGCCAGCAAGGTCAGTAACCATGGCGATGAGTTGGGCAAGTAGGGGGGCCATAGCAAGTTGACTATCAGGGAAGGTAGCAGCGGAGGCATTGTAGACTGTGGGGAACGAGGCCGGGTCAAGACCAGCGAGCCTGGCAGCATGCCCAAGGATATTGGTGACATTGTAAGCCTCCCCAGAGAGAGAGGCATGACTGGACTGGGATAGCGACGAGCGAGAAATAGGAACAGCCCTACGGTCCTGGCGAGAGGAGGCAGAGCGAGCAGGGCCAACAGCCGAGGCTGGGCCTGCACCAGTGGAAGCGAGAGGGGTAGACGACATCTGGACAAGGCCAACAGGCCAGGCCGGAGGACAGCGAGGAGGGGGAGAGAGAAAGTAAGGTCAAACTACCAGTTTAACCTTGCATGAATAAAAATCCTCTCAGCAAAGGTGAAATATATATTTCACTTGAAAAGGAAGCCTAAGTGCAAAGCCAAAATAGATGTATGGTGAAGAAATACGGACCAAACCCTGAGGTTTACGTTGGCCGAATGCGGGAAGTATTTTAAGCGAGAGGAAAATAGAGGGCGTGGAGCGCTGCTGTCTTTCTACCTTTTTATTTTTTTCTTTTTTGAATCATATGATTATTGTTTATGGGTACAAAATCCTACATGCAGCTTACGCTATGGCATAGAAAAAACCCCCAACTACCCCTGGGAAAAAGCCAACCCCCCAAGTCCCTCTGGTATGGAACCAACCGCACATCTCGCCCCCAACAAGAAACCCTTGACTAGCTAAAAAGATAGACGAAAGGAATCAAATCAAAGAACAAGCAGGAAGAGTCAGGAAAACCCATGGCACGATCATCCGAACAAAGGAAAAACAAAAAGCAAACAAAGCGGAGACCACTTGAAAAATTCCGCACACTCAGCGCGGGAGGGGCCAGGCACGGCATGATCGATGTCCTGGGGAGGCTCGGATGCCATCTGTTTTGGCAATACCCCGAAAAAGAAGAAGGAGATAGTGCAATACCATCTTCCCAGAGGCAAGCCGTGAGGGACCGTGGTCATGGTCCGAATAGTGAAGAAGTAGTTGTGGATACCTGCCAGGTAGTTGTGGGTACCAGGCAAAAAGGTGAAGAGGCAGTAGGGTACCAGCCGATCCGAGCGTGTGAGGAGGAGAAGAAAGAGGCGTAGACCCAACTCTGTGCCGTAGAAACTATCGGAAAACGCGTTCATGTGTTGACTAGGCAGCCTCTTAAAGAGAAAGAGAGTAGACAAATCGACCGTGGCCTGTTGAAGTGTTTTCTCTTACTGCAAACCGTGTACCCGGCTGTCTGTAACATGGGCGTCGAGAAGAGTGTTGCCGACGGTGCAGATGCTCTAAGCGAGGCAGAGCAAAAGCGGGGTAGGGAGAGGAAACATCATCAAAAGAAGACGAAATCCATCAACCCAGAGTAAAGAAAGCCCAAATGGATCAACCTAAGGGAAGGGGAGTGTAGAGGAGGTATGACTCCACCCCCTAGAGCGAACTCATAACGGGGGGTGGAGTTTGGAAAAGTGGTGATAATCTCGTGGTGTTGAGATTTCAATCGCCGGGTGTGTA
>Ga0307509_10000716_pt1 | contig 56717 bp, 41 predicted proteins | sample 10_EM_MG_FD_202245 | JGI IMG/M metagenome (GOLD analysis project Ga0307509, IMG submission 202245) | Populus trichocarpa ectomycorrhiza microbial communities from riparian zone in the Pacific Northwest, United States - 10_EM | ecosystem: Host-associated > Plants > Roots > Unclassified | place...
CTTGTGTTCCTAAATAAAACAACAAACATGCAAAACTAAACTTAACACAAGCTACCGGGCCTTAATATAGCTCCGGGGCTGTAAAACAATCAAACTAATCAAAGTAAGCAAAGTAATCAAACTAAAGATAGGAAATCCTGCACTCCGCTCCTGTATACAGTTACCGGAACATGTATACATGTTACAGATATGAGTTTCTGCAATGCATCTCCAATACAACCGCTGGTGGAAAAACCCTTCCTATCGATGCCATACCAATGGCTAACTGTTATGACAACAACCGGAGTCAATACCTAGGTGGTGGACTCACTGGCCCAGTGGTAGTTTCGTCTATGCAAGCTACGGAGTCCATCATTTAATCTACGCGACTATTCAATGTGATAAATTGACATGCAAGCTCCCCCGGTGAGATGTAGCGGATAGTTGGCTAAGTGGGCGCTACCCATAGCCAGCCTCTCGGGACATACTCTACCCTGATAAGACTCATACCTCTAGAGTCCAATAACAATCAATAGTAATGGTACAAATTAAGGGGAGAAGGTCCGGGTTGGTTACTGAGCTATTAGTCTTGAAAGCACCCTGGCCTTCTGAGACTACCTGAGTACCACTAGGAAGACTAGCCTACTACCCTGAGGTTAGAATAGACTCCTAGGTGCCCGAGAGACCATATATGGGTGACCTCTATTTTGGCGGTTACCCATACTCCCCTTATATATCCTGCGAACGACATTCAGTCGGACGGACGGCGACGACTTATACGGCTCGACGGCAGCCGCTCCAATAACCTCTTTTTACTAGCAGATGAGCAACTATGCAGCCGTCTGCGTATGACGCGCCGTCCCAACGCTGGGGCCAGAGGGGGGTGTTAGCAAAACCTGCCCAAGTTCAATAGCATGTTCGGGCCACCCTTACACAGGCGTGGGGCCTCCCCACGCAGATGCATGTGCGCCCCAGAACATCCAAGAGCCCATAGAATTTGAGGCAATTGACCTCTAAGTTCTAGGATGACTTTGCTGGTGAACGTAGGGTAACTTGGACTCCTCAGTAGGGTAACTGGGGTCCATGGGCATAATGACCAAATTCCCAAGGTAGGCTAACTTGGTCCTCCTATGCCAGTAACCACTCCGGAAGTCCTCCAGTCGACCACAAAAGTCCTCTTGGAGGTCCGTGTTCTTGTGAATCGCCGGCGCTTCTTCAGGGTTGATCACTGAACTTTCCCCCACGCTATTGACATTCGTTTTATAAGATGGAAGATGCTAGAAGAATATCGGAAGACTTACCGCTGAGTCTGGAACTCGGTTAAGGGTCCGAGAAGCGGGGTAGATAGCATGATATTCCGGTGAAGAAAAGCGGTGAAGAAATGAGGGGAAAGAAGATGGCGTGATAGAAGAAGGAAATGGCATGATCTTGTTCGTAATACTCCTGGAAGAGTAGTTGCTGTTTTTTGTATTTAAGAGTCGCTCTCGTGCACAATTGTTACAAGAGTAAGCCAGCGAAATAGTCCTTCTCTATATACACATTGTTCTTTCTCCATACACACGTCCAGGTACCTGATCGGTATATATATCATAACTTATAAGAGGTTATGAGCCCGGCGAGCGCAGCATAACGAAAACCGATCAACAAGACATCCTTCCCCAACCAGTATCAGTACCCAGGCAGCCACCAGAATATCGAAGGATTCAGCATGTCAACCCAAGAAGGTGAAACCAGTGGCAGCAGCAGTAAGAGTGAAAGTAAGACTTCCAGTACTACTTCACTAACCCAGTCGATTGAGAAGTTGGACGGCTCAATGGCGACAGGCCAGAGCAACTACAACGCCTGGCGATTCAGAATCATTCGGATTCTGAAAGAAAAGAATCTTCTTTCTGCAATTGAGGATACAGAAGTCAGCGCGAGCAAGGACGACCAGGCATTCACAATTATTACGCTCAATATAAAGGACTCTCAAATACCTCATATCCAAGATACGACGACGGCGAAGCAGGCCTGGGCTGCACTCAGGGAGGTCCACCAGGGTATCGGAACAAATGGGCGAATGGTGTTGATGCAGCGTCCTTGGGCACTTAAGATGACGGAAGGGCAGGATATGGCGCAACACCTAAATCAATTCCGAGAATTAGCCAACCAGTTGCGAGGCCTATCAGCAGAAGGAAAGGAGATCAATGATAGTGAACTGCTCACTATCCTCACTCTAAGCTTACCGGAGTCCTATGAACCGCTGGTGATGGCACTGCAATCTCGGACAGATGTGATCACCTTCGACATCATGGCTGGGAGACTGCTTCAAGAATCAGCACGGAGACATGTCCGGGAGGTAACACGCAAAGGACATGACCATAGCCTTGGGGGGAGTCAAACCGCATTTAGTGCCAACCGCCCAGCATCCAATACTCGTTCTCGTCCAAGCAGGGGTGGCTTGCATATTTACGGTAGTGGGCGAGGAGGGTTTCGCGGAGGTTCCAGGGGCTTCTATGCTGGGGGTGTCGGGGGACAGAGATTGCGACCAAATTCGGGATCAGGTACGATACGGCCACCATCCGGAACGAAATGCCACTATTGTGGAAAAGATGGCCACTGGAAGAAAGAGTGTTATATACGAAAATCAGACGAGGCTGGAAATCAAAATACAGGAGGATCACAGGAATTTACCTTTGTAGCAGAAGATCCACCACCGGCACCCGGAATGGGGTGGATTATTGACTCAGGTGCTAGTCAGCACCTATGCGGAAATAGGAATGATTTTATAACCTATACCAACATTAGCAAAGTCCAAGAGATCACGATTGCCGATGGAACGAAGATTAAGGCCAAAGGAGTCGGAGCAATTGAGATTGCTACAGAGGTCACTACCATCACGTTAACAAATGTGTGGCATGTTCCCGATATTGGAGGCAACTTAATGTCGGTATCCCGCATGGTTGACGCTGGGTATACCGTGGAGTTTGGTGAAAGTACCTGCAGTGTGCGCAAGGCAGGAGTTCGGACTCTGCTAGGACAACGGCTCGGGAGTCTATACTATCTTAAGAATGGATCAGCTACAAAAGACGAACAAGAACAGATTGAAGCCAATCTGGGGCTTATTACGACCCAATCACCACGTGCAAGTATCGATATATGGCATAGACGACTCTGCCACCGGACCCTAGATGAAACATCCATTAGATATATCACATCTAAAGTCGCCAACATGGAGGTTAGCGACAAAGCGGAAGAAGGACATACAGTATGTGGCATTTGTGCCATGGGCCGCCAGCACAAAGAGGCAGGAACCAAGACACGAGAGAAAGCAACAGAAATTTTAGCGGTGGTGCATTCTGACATATGTGGTCCGATGCAAACCACAGGGCTGAATGGCGAAAGATATTTTGTAACCTTTATCGATGAAATGAGTGGTTGTGTCAGCATTGCCCTTTTACCATCCAAAGACGGCGCACTTACAGCTTTTAAGGATTATAGAGCAAGAGCTGAAAAGAGTAGCGGAAGGGAAATTAAAAGGTTTCGCAGCGACGGTGGAGGAGAGTATCGGAACCGAGAATTCGAGAAGTATCTACTGGACGCAGGGATCCAACACACGGTTAGCCCACCATATACGCCAGCACAGAACGGTCTTGCAGAACGGATGAATAGAACTATAATGGAAATGCGCGATGCATTTTGGAAGATTCACGATTAGGAAAAGAGTTGTGGGGATATGCAGTACTCACAGCGGCACACATCCACAACCGACTCCCTTCACGCAGTCACAGCAATCTATCCCCACTCCAACACTGGACCAGTAAACTACCCGAGATTGGACATCTGCGGGTCTTCGGTTCTACGACCTGGGTTCATGTTCCCAGTGAAAAAAGGCAGAAGCTAGACGCAAAATCAGTTAGATGTTTGCTAGTGGGATATGAAGAAGACGCCGGGTCTAGGGTATACCGGCTATATGACCCAGTAAAGAGAAAGGTTATTGTGTCCCGCGATGTCATGATAGATGAATCTTCAGTTATCAGCAGCCCGCATGAATCTAGTATGACAACGGTAATTGAATGGGAAAAGGATACTCACCTCAAGGAATTGCAAAAAGGGGAAACAAGGGAAGATGGCTTTCAGCCCTTAGACACGATTAGCCCCGAAGCTGATTCGCCAGACCGAACTATGGGGATCCAAGAAACTATTACTGTTCGACCCTGATCAGCCCCAACAAATATTATTCAAGGAGAAAAGACTCTCTTACAGAATACAAGCAAGGAAATTGATTCACAGTCACGAAGGTCGCAAAGAATGTGGAAGCCAAGTGGCCTATTCGCTTCACAAACCCAATTCGCACTTCTCGCCGGCCAAGAAGAATATGAACCACAAACATTAACCGATGCGCTAAACTGCAACGAACGAGCAGAATGGAGAGCCGCATGGGAATCTGAGCTTACCTCTTTAGCCAAAAATAATACTTGGGTGATAGAGCCGCTCCCTGAGGACAGAAGCGCAATTGGCTGTTGGTGGTTATTTAAGAAAAAGGAGGATGGAAGATATAAAGCTCGACTAGTAGCGAAAGGCTATAGTCAGCAATGAGGAATAGATTATGAGGAAACTTTTGCTCCGGTGGCGAAGTTTACAACAATTCGACTACTGCTAGCTTTGAGTTGCGAGAACGATTGGGAAGTTGAAGGAATGGACGTTAAAACCGCCTTTCTAAATGGGGAACTTGAGGAAAGAATATACATGGAGATTCCAGAGGGGGTCACTGTCCCCGCAAACAAGAGCCGAGGTGGCTACAATCGTCCACTCGCTTGTCGCTTAATCAAATCCATTTATGGATTAAAACAGTCACCCCGCACTTGGTATGCACGAATACATGGATTCTTCCTCATACATAATTTCACACGAAGCGACTTTGATCACAGCTTGTTTATTAACTACGAAAAGCAAATCATCCTTCTCCTGTATGTCGATGATGTTGTTGTAGCAGCACCTAGCATGCAGTTGATTGATTGGATCCGCCGCAAGTTGCATCACGAGTTTGAAATGACAGATCTAGGCCCTCTGCGAACCTTCTTAGGTATAGAAATACAGCGAAACCGAAGCGAAAGGACCCTACATCTGTCGCAAAGCAAATATGTGCAAAGGATCTTGCACTTGCACAAAATGGAGCTCTGCAACCCTGCACAAACGCCTGCCGACCACCATGTCCGTTTGGAACGAAGTAGTCCCAGTTTTGAAGCAACACTGTACGAGCAAAAAAGATACCAGTCTGCAGTTGGTTCTTTGATGTATGCAATGTTGGGATCACGGCCTGACATTGCATATGCGGTCTCAAAAGTCAGTCAATATAGCATCAACCCGGACACAACGCACTGGACGGTAGTCAAAAGAATCTTCCGGTATCTGGCAGGGACTCCCAACCGCGGTTTATGCTATGGCATACAGGGAGAAGGGAATGGATTCACAGATGCTGATTGGGGCTCCGGAGATGATAGGAAATCTATTGGGGGTTACGCCTTTGTTTTGAATGGTGCAGCTATTGCATGGAATAGTAAGAAACAAAGTACGGTAGCATTATCATTCACAGAAGCCGAGTACATGGCTTTAAGTCAAGCGGTAAAAGAATCGATCTGGCTACAGGGAATACTACAGGATGTTGGGGCAAGGCAACACTTGGAGGAGATAAGGAACATCAATGTGGACAACCAAGGGGCAATTGCTCTAGCGAGGAATGCCGAATTTCATGCACGTACGAAGCATATCGACATACAATATCATTTTCTCCGGGAACATGTCCAAAATCAAACCATTACGCTCTCCTACTGCCCTACGAGCGACATGACTGCAGATATATTCACTAAAGCACTCCCGCATCCATCCTTCATTAAACACAGCATCGACTTGGGACTTATCGATCACTCCGTGTTTCTTCTTCAGGACACCATCGGCGACAATCACACTACAGGATATCAGGATAACGCGACTCCACAAGACAGATCGGAAGAGAGCACGACTTCAGAAGACACATGGGAAGACAGCACCGGTGAGGGGTGGTCTTGTGAATCACCAGCGCTTCTTCAGGGTTGATCACTGAACTTTCCCCCATGCTATTGACATTCGTTTTATAAGATGGAAGATGCTAGAAGAATATCGGAAGACTTACCGCTGAGTCTGGAACTCGGTTAATGGTCCGAGAAGCGGGGTAGATAGCATGATATTCCGGTGAAGAAAAGCGGTGAAGAAATGAGGGGAAAGAAGATGGCGTGATAGAAGAAGGAAATGGCATGATCTTGTTCGTAATACTCCTGGAAGAGTAGTTGCTGTTTTTTGTATTTAAGAGTCGCTCTCGTACACAATTGTTACAAGAGTAAGCCAGCGAAATAGTCCTTCTCTATATACACATTGTTCTTTCTCCATACACACGTCCAGGTACCCGATCGGTATATATATCATAACTTATAAGACGTGTAACATTCCCATAATTCTCTTGACCTTATGCGAATGTTCTCCCGAAAGGTTACCCTGCCTAATAGAGTGCCCAAGGCTACTCAACTATTCCCAAGGCTTTATCCTAGGTTTACCAACTATGTATATACTAAGTATACGAGACCATACCACCTCTGGTTACCACTTGGTATACCATTTGGGCTGAGGTGGTAGTTATTGTAGCTACCTATTGTAGGGTCGTTACAAGAGGAAGCAGCTAGGTGGCTTGAGCAATATTTGTAAGACAGGTAGGAGTGGAAACCAAGAAGACTTACCAGCAGAGAATGACGGAGATGTGGCTGATAAGACCTTGAGGAAGAAAGAAGTCCAGGGGAGTGAGGGTTTTGTGAAGAAGACTATCTGTAACCGCTTCCCGTGGGGTAGCGGTCTTGCAAAGGGATATCGGTATTGACTCTAACCAAACCGGTGGTTTAAACGAGATCAAGTACCGGAGACGCCAACAAGTAATTGAATAGACTCTATTACTTTTATCGAAACTACTAAGAGAAGGCCAAGTGCCTTAGGCCTGTGCGAAGCTCAAAGTCTCGAATCGAACGGAATAGAAGATAACTGTTCAACCAAGTATATTGCAAACTCTGTCTGTCGAAGTCTGATCTCTCTAAGTCCATAGAGATACAGGTCTTTAAATACACTTTCAATAATCCATCTCGCATCAATCATATCCAAATCCTAAGGCATCAAACGATACCTAACCCATAAACAATCCAACAATAAACAAGGCTTACGAGTCTCCTGAGCTCGTATCCTGAAACAAATACATAAAACAAATAACAAAGCTTACGAGTCTCCTGAGCTCGTATCCTGAAACAAATACATAAAACAAATAACAAAGCTTACGAATCTCCTGAGCTCGTATCCTGAAACAAATACATAAAACAAATCCATACCTAAACTGGTAACCTGTACCGGTTACACTATCCATGATACGTGATTAGTATTATGATAAATATAAGTATAAAAAGCAAAGAGAAAACAAGGCATACAAGAGGGAGATTAGAGAAGCACTTCCTGATATACTATGTTATGAGTATGGGTAGGGGTTTGCTCTGAGGGTAGGAGTGTCAGTCCGTCGAGCGATGTGACTCTTGCGAGAGCCACCTACAGTTGCCCATGAGTAAAGGCAGGGGTGTGTAGATCTACACCAACCTGCTCAAGGGACTGGCCCTGAGATTTATTGACAGTCATGGCAAAGCATAGACGGACTGGGAACTGAGTGCGTTCCAGGATGAAGGGTAGATCCTCATCTGTAGTGGTAAACTTGATCCGGGGTAGAAGTCGGATCATGCTATCAAACCTTCCACCCATAATGGCTACCTTCAGGCAACTGCGCCGGATTCCAAGTACCCTTTTCCTGATACCATTGCATAAGCCCTCCCTTGGACTCAGATTTTGGATCAGAATTAGAGGTGCTCCAATCTTCAATCTGAGGCAGGAGGGTGGAATAGATGCTAGGCTGATGCTTTGCAGATACTCCAACGCAAAGAGCTCAGCAGCGGCCACATCCTCAGCTATATTGACATGGTTAATAGCTTCAAACTTGTGCTCCTCACCAGGCATCCAATCTAGAAGTATATGATAGAAATCGTTCACAGTCTCATTGCGAAACGCTAGAATTGCTTTGCCTACAAGGGCACCGTGGATTGTAACTGCCTTATTCAACAATGACTCTGGATAGAGATGATCACAGAGCTGATCAAGTGGGGATACCTGACGAATATAAGGGGGCAGTTGAAGCTTACCATAGAGGGCAGTATTGGTAACCATATAACGAAGAAAGGTGAGATATTGCTGGTTGACCTCACTGGCAACCATTCACATACTTGTTTTGAGTCTCAAGATAGTCATACGATGCCAGATTGAGCTCTTTTGAATAGAGGCCAATAGAGTTGATTCTCTGGTCCCATGGCGAATGACTGGCAAGATCTGTGCAAAGTCACCACTGAGTACTGTAGGAATCCCACCAAACAACTGCTGGTTACCACTGCTGCAGACATCATTCAGGGTTCTGTTGACTGCCTCAAAGTACGCCTTATGCTGCATGGGGACCTCATCCCAGATAATAAGAGAGGTCCTGCGAATCAAATCACCAAGATAGGAGTTCTTGGTAATACTGCATACAGCATCAGGGTTAGTTGTGAGGGGAATCTTGAACCTTGAATGAGCTGTCCGGCCACCAGGTAGCAATTGGGCAGCAATCCGAGAGGATGCCACACAAAGCACAATCTTTCCCTGGGCCCGGAAATGACTACAGAAATAGTTGTAGAGGAAGGTCTTGCCTGTACCTGCTGGGCCTTGAAGGAAGAAGGCACCAGAGGGCACTTGTTGCTCAGGGTTCTGCTCGTGGCTCACCACAGCGGCAACAATTGCATTGAAGCAGGCTGACTGCTCCTCATTCAACTTCTCCCGCATTGAGTCAAATAGCACCTGCTCCTCGACAATGTCATATCCTATCTCCTCCCCCATCCTCGCATTTCCCTCAACCCTATTCTCCCTCTGCATCCAATCCAATACCGGCTGTGGCAGGCCAAACTCCACCAAGGACCTAACATATTCATTCAAAAACTCCTGAATATGGTACAGCCCATAGTCATGAGCAAGGCCTGCCCCCATATGCTCCCCACCAGCCGGTACCATAACCCAGCCTGTCACAAGCAGGTGGGCTAGATCATCACAGAAACACTCCTTGAACCCCTCCCAGATGGCAAGTGGATTGTATTCAACACAATGATTGGCGCACAGTGGATTCGATTTCAACAACTTGGACAGCTAAAGCTTTTCTTGGTACAAACAGGTATGATAATAAGATGACAAATCGTTACAGAAGAAAAGAAACGAAAGACTGACAATTTGAGTATAGAAAGTAAATAAGCAGAGAAGCGAATGTCTGATGGATAATTTCAAACGAACAAAGAGAAGAACAAGCTGCTATATATCCTTCTAAGTACAGGTCCTTCCTTTCGGCTATGCTTCCAGCGCATGCCTGATCTCTCTCCAGCATTCTATCACAAGGTTATCCTTCTCCCTATTTGTCCGAGATACTTCCGAGGTAGAAGTAGAATGGCCGAGGGCAGAGGTATGTTGTATGCCTCGGATGTGTTGGACAGCCAAGGATCGTGGTGGATATTCGGTTGTTATTCGGTGGTTGTGTTTCATGAGACATAATTCGTTGTTTGAAAGTGTCGCATTAGTTATACAGGGTTGTTGCAGTATTGGTAAGAAGCTAGCAATCGTGGAACGATGATGGGTTTCAGCGTTCCTGGTATAGCGGGAATGGGAACATATGTATGTGGTGAGTAGCCTAAATCCAACAGTTGTTGCTGTCGTTTAACACTCCCCTAGGGAAGTAACTTACTCGAGTACTAGACAGCGATATCCACGCGGAGAGATTAAAGCGCTGACACGCCAGCAAACGCTAACCTCCTACTTCGGCAACGCGCAGAAGGGGGGAGGCTTGACAAAGGACATGGAAGTGCTAGGTTTGTAAATGTGGTGACCGGGCCGAAGGGATAGGGCAGGATACCTCTGACGCCAGCCGAATGGTGTCGCACCACCCCTGGTGTGCTACTCTCGAATAGAAACAAATCGAGAACTCGGACCGGCAAAGTTGCTAACTGCCTTCCTTACAAGTAGTTAAAGAGCCACACCATGATCCTGAGTGCTAAGGATGGAAATCGGTAAGAAAGAACAAAAGACAAAAAAGATTGCACAATTTTGAAGCCGACCTGACTATATCTCTCACCTATCTGGGATAGTATTTATGGTCACTAGGCAGAGGTCTTGGTTAAAACTTACTCATCACTGGCTAAGCTAGAATACCGTATCCGTTCGCCTGAGATCTGAACTCACCACATCACTCACAGACATCGTGTTTTAGCAAACGAAAAAAGTCTGGGTTCTCATCGAATCTAAGCCAACTGCTGGGGTAAGTTACAGGCCAACACTTGGGCGGAGCCTCGGATTTGCGGTTTCATGCGATATCAGTCCATTCTGAATTCTTCAAGCATTTGGGAGGACACTGCGAATCTGGGCACATACAGCCCTCCACCATACCGCAAGCATCGGAACACAGAAAAATTCCACTCAGATGCTGCAGTTGTCCCTCCTCTTAAAGTTTTCAGTGTTTTTCATTTCACTTGTCCCAACTGAGCGCCAAAAGAGACTCTTTTACTCGTATGATACCTTCTCCTTTTAATCCATCGGTCGAAGCTCCAACACCATTCTCAATTATTCCAATTTTTACATCACACGAGTGAATAAGCCTCCTGAAGGATAGAATATTTGCTTTGACACCCATAGCGAGGATAGCTAGAGTAGCGGTAAGCCTGTAACTCACAACACCGCCTAACCCCTCTAATGCATTGGTGAGGTCTACTTCCGGGAAAAAGGAAAAGAAAGCCCTTTTTAAAGGAATAGTTAGGATCATGGGATGGTGACGCTTATGCTATGTAGTAAAGTATCAATCCTAGTTTTCCGGAAAAAAAACCAACCCAGAAAGTGCCTTACCACGAGAGCCGGAATAATTGAACCTTACGCAAGGACGTTGGAGTTGCCTTTGCCTGTAAGGTCTGGCTCTTTTTTCTTCCCCATTGGTCTTACGCAAGGCCTGAGGAATTCAATTTTCTCCATGCGCTCGACCCCCTGTCGAAGAGAGGAAATTTCAGACGTCTTCGCGCGAGGCCCAATTATCCCAGTTCTTAAGGTATCATACGATGGGCCGTTTTACCATTCCCCAGCCCCAAGCGAGGAAAGTCATGCGGCTTAGGCAAGGGCTCACAACATATCACTCGAGTACTAGCGCTGTCCTGACTAATGCTTTCCGAACTGCACCATAGGGTAGAGTTGTCCCTCCGGGGCGGTCACAGTGCAGGAAGGCGGTCCTTGGGTCGGACTGGAGGTTCTACAGGGTGAGACATATTAGTTTAGGGCAGGGACGTCAGTGAATGGTCAGGAAAGCTAGGCTGTAGGGGACGACATAAGTCATCTCTCATGATGCTAGAAATATTCGCTTGGAGGAGTATGATTTCAGCTTGGCTAGTACCAGAAGCCTAAGCTCTAGGACGATAGTCCCCCACAGTCCATCTGGTCCTCACCTTCTAGGGCGCAGTCCGTCCTAGCGCCCCTAAAAATAACGGACTATGAGTCATCGTCCGTCCCGTCCTCCCCCGAAGACAGCTGGACTGGATGTCTGGGAACACTACCCCCTTCAACTTGGCTCGAGTAGGAGAATAAAGTCCTAGTGGAACAAGGTGTAAAATTGCCTGCCTAGCGCACCCATCTAATTTACAGTATCAAGGAGAAAATGAGAAAGAAGGGGAGATGTTTAAAGTATTATGTAGTAACCCGGTCCCATGCGAGTGACAGAAATAATACCTCGGAGCCAGGACGTGGTACATTTTTTCCGTTCAAGTTTTTAAACACATCCTTCCTCTTGGGATATAGATTGTTCCCCATCAGACGATAGCTCAGATGCCTCCTTGGGCAGAATCCGAGCAAGGCCCGCACATATAAACATCTGGTGGACATTAGCATCGGGTTAAGAGGCAGCTTAGAAAAACATAATACATACTGCTCCGAAGAAACCAAGTAGGTAGGGAGCTAGTGAACTGAGCCAACCTTCTCTTTCAGGTTTCCCTCTACTGGAGCCTGATACAGAACGCTTTCTTGCAGTTGTATGCTTATGTTCCCGATAGCTTTTTGCCGGCTCAAAGACTGGGTCAGTCTTATTTTCCTCAAACGTGCATGAGGTCTCCCTGGCCCTTCGCCATCTCAGACATGAGCCGAGCCTGATTGTTAGTCATTTTAGCATCTATCCTCAAGCGCAGGTCACCGATAGCCTTCATGATATCGCCCTCGGAAATTCTAGAATCCTACTAAGAGTCAGTGTCGCAAACCTTGAGTACCTAGTGGTCGATGGATTGGGGTATACCATTTGTGTGGGGCTGACATGGTTACCCGCGCCGCCGGTATGATTTGCCTATTTCAAAAGTTGATTAGTTGCTACTCTGGCAATTCTTATACCAGCTGGATACCATACCCATCTATCACCTCCCAATATTGAGGGTTTAGAACTTGCTTTCCGAGAATATTCCCGGCTTTGCTCCGTGGTGTGAAATTTGTCAACATTTCTAGCGACCGTGAAGAATCTTCCGCATTCAAGAGGTTTCCTAATAAATGGGCGAGGAGCCTGAGCTAGGTAGGCTCGTTTGGCTAAGAGGCGGAGCATAATTGAATAGGTGAAATTTTGTTTGTTGACTGTGATTGAGGTGGGGGCACGGTCGTGTGAGTGTGATAATAGGAGAAGGGTGTTGTTGGCGGTATTCCCTATGGAGGTTGCGAGCTGAGGTTCCCCTTAAGTATGATAGTGAAACCCTACATACGTAACCCTATACGTCCGTTCAAGCCCTTGAATCTTCCCCTGTCCACACTCTAGTGTTCCTCCATCATGCATGTGCGCTTCCTGTTACCTGCACTCCTCTCTGCTCCTAATACAATATGCTACTACTAGGATTCTTATTCATCTATGGCAGAACAGAAGGTCTATATAGATAATCCAAAGCGCTTCCACCACCTGCCATACTCACTAACAATATCTGAGGCCCTCATGTCACAGACTACCACTCGTTTTGTTTCATGTGGAGGAAAATGGGTTCTAATCTCTTCCGGTTGTTCATCAATTGTGGGCTAAAGCCAGATCTTTTTTCCTCAATGTTTTATTGGAATTCTCTCTCTTCACTCGTTCATGTCTTCACTCTCTTTATCCTGTCAAAATAATCAATTGAATTGGCCTCGTATCCGCCTACCCAATCAGGAACCACACGCCCAAACTTACAGGCGCCCCCTCCCGAAGCGTCGAGCAACCTTACCGGAGAAGCTTATCGGCAGTCGTTCTTTCTATTAGAAAATTTCCTTTCCCCAGCCCGTTCTTATATAGGCGCTCCCGGTAGCACACTTATTCCTCCGGTTTGGGATGGTAGAAGGGTGGGCTTTGTGCTGCCACCGGATTTACTATGTACGGTAACCATGAGCACGGTTGAATATTCTAGGTCATGGAAAGTCAAACTCCATTAGCTTATGTGCCCTGATTATTCACTTAGCTGTCTAATACCATCCTATCTTACTTAATCCTACTCTATCGTTAACATCACCGCTCAAATATCCCAATACCTGCTGCGGATAATAGGTAAGGTGAAAAAGACGAGAGAAAAGGAAAGGAACCCCATGACCGACAGATGAATACATGTGAGACTATAAAATATGGAAAAAGTCAGGGTCAGAGGATCTAGCTCAAAGGAACATAAAAAAGCAAATAAGAATGATCCCAGTATCAAGAAGGACCTAAGGCCCAAGGGGGAGATTGAAGTCGAAGAAACAAAAGGTAGAAATGAAGTAGAGGCTGGTCGGTAATAATTGCGGTTAGCCGCCTGTTCATTCATCCTAATACTATCATGATCACCCTTCCCTCTGTTTAAAGGATGGAGGGAGCAGTTCTCAGGAGCACGTGATCGCAGCTCGGAGCTGCCATCAGGAAACCACGGGGAGATGACTTTCAGGGTGAGACCAGTCCGAACAAGTGGAAACTAGGGAGCTGGGTTTCTGGTTTTGAGATTATCACTGGGTCGCCCCAAGCCCAGATATACTACATTCTCGGCTGCCTGCTACGGTGGCGCTTGGCCGCCATTGTTAGATGAGCCTAGATTTATTCCCTTGTGTGGGGAGTAACCTCAGTATACTGGTACCCTTGGACCTCCTCTCTCTCGCCCACCACGGTGGTGTTCGGCTACCTGTATAAATTAGTCGTGATTGACCGCCCTTCGCTCGAGGGGTGGCTTCACTGTACTAGACTCCCATGCCCTCTCCGAGCCGCCGTCCACGATGGTGTGAAGCTATATGCGTAAGATGAGTTAGCATCGACTTAGTCCAGTTCGAGCAGGAGCTTCAATATGCCCTCCTGCCCACCAGCCAATGCCATAAAAAGTTGTGTTTTTCTTCCCATGTCTACAAGGTCGGGACCCCCGCCCGCTTGACCCCAGAAACCCCCCACAAACCCCGGCGTTGTTGTTTCTAACCCCCAACAAGAGCGGTGTAGGATATGGTATAGGTCAAGCCGGGGTTTTGAGTGATAGTGAGTTTCAACCCTGACCCTCCTTAATTCGAAGAGATGGCTCTGTATATTGGCGTCATGCCCGAAACACACTATCACTCATCGCCTGAAGCTTGCGGGCGACCTATACCGGCGCCAACATTTTTTTTATATAGAAAGCTGCTCTCCTATCGTACAGTCGTGACCGGCGGTCTCTAAAATTGCTTTCGGTACGCTAGTCTAGCTGTACACAAACCCTGATGGACTTGTCACTTGGGATCGCTGGTTGGAGCACCGGTAATTCAATCTCTATCATTCGGAGTCTACCGGGCAGCTAAACACCCTTGGCATATAATTAAAAGGTTAATACGAGCTTCCAATATATATAAATTCCCCTCACCTCATTGTTGGCTCCTGATCACCGATTTCACAAGGATCAGCAGTGCCCAGGTTTCTTTGTCATTTATCTTTAGCTTATCACCTTTTATTTTTTACACGAATACTTCTGTAAACTTAACCTCGGGTGAAAAAGAAAAGAAAAGAAAGCTCGAGAACTCTGAGGACTGGTGGAAGAATGATGACTCCCGAAAAATATTGGACAGGATAAGAGTCCCTGACAATGACATGGGAGTAATATACTAAGATAAGAGGTTTCGGCCTGAAGCCTTACGATTGTCGACAAACGGCGGCTTGTGAGCTTACTATATTTTAACGCTCGAGAGGTGGCAGTCGTCAGAGCGAGTGACCGATGATGACTTCACCCAGTAGCAGTTGATTGATCGGACAATTAATAAAGAAACAAAGCTGACTAGATTCCTGTCCGCAGGGTTCATTCATTTATTTCTCCCAAGCTATGATCCTAAATCCAAACTACCTCCAGCGCACCTTTGAGAAAAAGACAGATCTAAAGATACAGAAGGGACGCTCTAGATGAGGAAGCAAACAACGGAAATGTGCAAAAAGTAATGCAAAGAGAAAAGGATAAATTAAAAGCAAGTGTTACGAAGAAAAAAAAAGAAAAACCAGAACCGGAATCACGAACGCCACCTCTTCGCTCTCAGCTAACTATACTCACACCCCACTATCCCGGTGCGGCCAAAATCCGAACATCTGTCCGGCACAGGGAGTGATCCGGAACAACATGTCAAGCTTTGGTGTAATGAAATTCAGAACTTACCGAGACTCACACGGGAAAGCGAGGTATCCGGATTATCCAAATCCGGGACTGCGGGGTGCGAGTGTACTGTAACACTCCGGCTGAGAGCCGCCAACCAACCCGCCCACATCCAGTTCACGCGCCGCTTCTTCTCCGACAATTCCGTCTGGCCCCCAACACCGACCTGACACCCCCCGCAACGCTTCGACGCAGAATACACCCCCTCAAGGTGCTGCTTGCGTTCGGGCCGGCCTTCGCTGACACTGTGCATAGACGTTACAAGTGTCGCACCGGAATCCCTCTTACCCCCAATCATCCTAGCTGCAGCTCTACCCCAATCTATGCCCTGCCTCATCCTCATTTGGTATGCGGGCCGCCGGTCTTCGATGTGACTGTGCGGGAATGCCGCGAGTGTTGTTCCGGAATCCCTATCCCCGCCAGCGACGGTGGCCGGTGTTGTACTTGGATTCCCATCACCTCCATGTCTTCTGCAATTCTCAAGCTGGCAGGACATCTCCTGGAAGCCCTTGAATTTGAGCCGGGTTTTGCTCACATGTTGCACTCGCGCTGGTGCAAGTGTTGCTCCGGCATGCTCGCCACTTAAAGTAGTAGTCGCAGTGCCAGCAGTATCATAATTCTTCTCAAATTCCCAGGAAAGACTTCTCCGGGAGGCCCTTGCTGTTAGCACTGGTGCCAGCCCCTCCCCAGACTCCCTAGGTGATGGGGGCGGTGTCAGTGATGGCGAGGGAGGGTAGGCCGACAGCGGACTCTGCCCTTCGTGAATAGCACTCAACATCTCACTTCCGGGCCCAACAAGGGGCCTTTCCCCCCACTCTTCCGGCAACAGCAGCATCGAGCCTCGGCCTTCATATGTTGTCGCCGGTGGCATTTCTGGCGTTGGCTCGAATCCGAGAGGCTCCTGCTCGCGATTTATGTCGATCTCTTCCAATTCCGATATCACATGTTCACACTCCAGAAGTGTACCCGTGCATCTCCAACAGACCCTCCCTGACGATATGTGACCGGACAACGGTGGCGGTAACGGGGACTCGGGGGGCATTGGCAGGGCGGGGTAGCCAACGCCTGAGCCCTCACTAGGTGTTTTCAGCATCGCGGGGGGGTCAACGATCGGGCTATCCCGCAAATTGCACGCCTTCTCCGGGCTAACCATCCGGCGATAGAGAGTCCGTATACTTCGAAAGCTATGACCTCCGTCTTTCCTATCGCTGTCTCCGGTGAACCGGCGGTTTCCCGGGGGGGGGAAATTCATCGAGCATGAGGCGCACGGGCTTCCCTGGGGCTCTTGTTGTTGCTTTTGTGGTTTTAGCGCAAGCCCTTTGACAAGGGCTTTGGGTTTGCCGAATAAGAGAGGGATTTTTATCGGCGGCGCCGGTAAGCATTCGGTAGTCTGTGGGACTGGCCCCCGGGTCTGAAAGAGGGCTCGGAGGGGGAGCTTGATCGGGCTGTAGGCGAAGGTATCTAGATTGTTATTTCGTTGTTGTCGCTGTGGTTTAGGCCTCCGCTTGCGAAGTACTGCTCGAGGCTGGGATCGAGCCGGGAATATCCCCATCGTATTGTGTATCGGGCTCTCGCGTAGAAACTAATCTCGTCTCGGCAAACGTGCGGCGACACCTGCCTACCGATCCGATACGACGTGCTGAGCTTACGCTTAGTTCGACAGTAACAGTAAGGAAACAAGATCACAGGGGTATGATAACGAGGGGAGGAGGGGAGTACCTCGCTTCATCAAAATATACGGGGCAAAGCAGGAAACCTGAGATCTTTTAAATCAACGAGCTAGGCTGCGAAAGCGCACAAAGTACAATGAAGCCGCGCCGACTATTTAACCCACCTAACGAAATAGCAGGAGGAGAACTGCACGTAACAGCGGATGAAAATGAAAGCTTCCAGTTGTTCGAGCTTCGCATTTTCCCCCCGTCTCACTCTGGGATGCTCTCCAATAAGGTCTCTCCACGGTATTCTTGGCACAACGGCCAGGTACCCCAAAGACTGGTTCAGGTCGTGCGTGACATTTGTGAACAAGACAGGGGGGTTGCATCAGAGTGCCTTAGTGTGCGCCTCAGGTGGTAACCAATTGGAGACGGACATGTTGCATAAGAGGTTGTTGAGTACCGTAGGAAAAAAATGCAAGTTGATGATCTGAATATGCGAATATGGCATTTCGGATTTCTATGCAATAAAGAATCTTATCCCTTTACTAACTTCCATCACGGTATCAAATCAAGTTCGTAGCGGGGCTGCTGAGAAGGGCCATCTAGCCAAGACGGGATTAAACGGTTTGGAGAAATTATAATGACTTTTGAATAACTTACCTGTAGTACTCAAGCACTCGAGTACAGTACAAGCTGGCAGCTAAACTGGGTGAGTACTCCTCGAGGCTTGGCAAAGATTTGTTTCAAAGTTTGGTTTGATGCGGACGAAAATTTGGTGTCAAGCCATGCCAAGCCCCGCAGGGGGTGCTGCCTGGCCAAACACTCCCCTGTTTACTTTTTTTTTTTGCTCTTGCTCGCAGCGAGAATACGAGTACAAGGAAGTCCTGCGACGGACCGGCCCAACCACTATCCCCCGCAAAATTCAACCCCCATGATAACCACAACAGTTTGCAACCACAACTATAACGCCTATTAACACTAAGACCTTTGCATTCGCGTCCCCCCCCTTCTCCCCAGTAACATTGGATCTGGTAATAGGACCTTTCATTTTGACTGTAGCATGACTTGAGCTGTCGTGGTATTGTTATGATTGGGTGTGGAATTGTGGTTGCGCCGGCTGCCCTACGGTAGATCAACGGGAGACATCAAGACTAAGATCGGTAATCTGCAATACCGGCAAGTCACTACTCAATAGCGGGGGGAAGAGCCTACGGTAAGATCGCCAATACCCCCCCAAAGGGCTACACTTTGCAGCAAATATTTTTAACCATCGGATTATCATAGTTTATTTTATTTTTTTCTATAATAGATTAGAAAAGTCGGAAGTCTCCTAGCGTTTTTATTAATCAGCCCTAAAAGATACTTTCAGTAGGGTTAGGGTTCAGCTACCCGAGCATTACCCGCGGCCCAAGGTATTAATTATACCTACCGTGCTAGGCCTTTATGTTGGAGAAAGAAAAAGAAACACATTACCGTAGATATCATGGAGTTGTATCTACCTTTTATTTTATTTTTATTTTTATTGATATACATCCTAATTAGAAATTGGGAAGGTTGATGTATAAGTACTCGTACAGTACCGGTAGATGTGAAGAGTGTTTCGGAGATCCCGGCACATCTAAACAAGCTTTGAGGCAGAAATCGTGGTCATACTACGGTAGTATAGACCGGAGTGCCTCATGTAGCACCGTCTTGGTGTATTTTGCCCTGTTTTTCTATTATATCCTGATCCTGACAGATATAACCGGGTGAGCGATTCCTTTACAGAGAGATGACTAGAGAGCAGCATAAGATAGCTGAATTGGGATTGATGAAGTATTATATATTTAAATTAGTACTACGAGTAGTAGTGTACTGTACAGATCCCTATATCTAATACTGCAAATACACCATTCCGCCGGCCTAGCATCACACTATCCGGGGGAGCGAGGAGGGGGGTACCGCAGTACCGGATTCCCAAATACCCTGACACAGCGTCCATCTTGTACTTTCTCGGAGCTTGGGAGGCTCAGTAAGTCCCCAATGTTTTGCGATAGCTACCAAGCAATGCTAAGCGAATGTGGGGCAGCTCTAAATGAAGTCCCGCCCCACCCACGATTTCCCCCTCTACCCTCCCACAACGAGCAGCTTCCCACAACCCCCGAAAATCACCGGCGCTCTAGCGAGACCGCCCTCCCCCCCTAAGCGTGAACTTAAGCGCGCCACTGCAGCGCTAGACAGCCTTGCAAGAGAAACTTGCTGGCAGTCGTTCTTTCGGTTCTCAAGTTTTTCATTCCTCGGCCGCTTCCTTGCAGCGCTTCCCAGAAAACGTTTGTATTTCCCCATTCTAGGTGTGGGGAAAGGGAGATTCACTTCGGGGATTGGTGGGAGGGGAGGAAAAAGAAAAAGAATGAAAATGGGGTGAGATGGGAGGAGAGAGGAGCAGCTATGTTGCTGTGAGTACGGTCGAGCCCCCTAGGTCATGCATGGAAAGTGAAATTTTGAGCTTAATCTATTATCTTACTATAACTATTTTTTAGCCGTTTAATCCCACAATATCCTATTCTATCCCGATATATCACCAACGACAACACTTAGAAAACACAATATATACAGGGTAAAATAGAGAAGAGTCGCCAAAAAAAAGAAAAAAACCTAACTCCCCCAAGGAAAGGAAAAAACATAATGACCGAAAAGTAGAGATGCCAATTGAGGGCCAGTCCGCAGTAGTTTGGGTTACCGTCCGAAGTATTCGAGGTAATATTGCGGTCATTTTTGGAGGGAGACGTTGAAGGGATCCCCGGAGTCATCACCGAGAGTAGCGTAAGAAGTGGGATAATTCAGAATCTCGTCAAAGCTTTTGAGTTGCCTGTCGCAGTAACGTCTGCCGGGGCTTTCCTCTTGTCTGTCTCAACCAACGGCGGAGAGAGAATCTTTTCGCCCGCTTCTCTGCCTTTGACCGAGTGGAGAAAACTCTAGAAACCCTAGTCTTATTTCCAACTCCTTGTCCAGGAGCGATGTCTGACAACCTGGGGGCACGGGAGAGGGGTTTCGGCTCAAAGGGCTCCGAAGCATCCAGGCAGACACCGAGCTGTTCTTGGAGCAGCTTCACCACACCCTTGTGGCCATTCTTGGTCGCCAAAGTGAGTGGTGCTCGGCCACCGTTATCGCGTGAATCGGGGTTGACATCCTTATGTTTGAGGAGCAGTTTCACTATACCCTCGTGCCCCCAACAGGCCGCCGCCCACAGTGGTGTTTGGCCGTCGATGTTAGGTGAATCGGGATTGACTTCTGTGCGTTTGAGGAGTAGCTTCACCACACCCTGGCGCCCACGGCAAGCCGCCACCCATAGTGGCGTTTGGCCGTTGTTTTTAGGTGAATTAGGATTGACTTGCTCACGCTCGAGGAGTAGCTTTACTATGCTCTCGCGCCCATAAGCAGCTGCCCACCATAGTGGTGTTCGTCCGCTGCTATCTGATGAAATAGGGCTGACTTCCTTCCGCTCGAGGAGTAGCTCCATTATCTCATCGTGCCCGTTCGAACCCGCCCGCCATAGCGGTGTTTGGCCGCGTTCATCAGGTGAGTCGGGATTGACTTCCCTACGTTCGAGGAGTATCTTCACTACGCCCTTCCACCCTTTCGAGGACGCCTGCCACAGGGGTGTTCGTCCACGGTTATCAGGTGAATCCGGGCTAACTTCCTTATGTTCGAGGAGTAGCTTCACTATGCCCTCGTGCCCATAAGAAGCTGCCCACCACAGTGGCGTTTTACGGTCATTTTCAGATGAGTCGGGATTGACTTCCTTGCGTTCGAGGAGCAGCGTCACTATATGCTCGCACCCATTTTGAGCTGCCGCCGACAGTGGTGTTTGGCCACTGTTATCAGTTGAATCAGGACTGACTTCCTTGCGTTCGAGGAGTAGCTTGACTATATTCCTATGTCCATTCCTAGCCGCTATCCACAGTGGTGTTACGCCCGAGTTGGTCGATGAGTCGGGATTGACTTCCTGGCGCTCGAGGAGCAGCATTGCTATACTCGCGTGCCCATTCTCAGCGGCCTTCCACAGTGGTGTTTCGCAATTGACATTCGAGAGGTTGGGATCGATTGAATTCTGTTTGAGGAGCAGCTTCACCCTACCCTCGTGCCCACAACAAGCCGCCTCCCACAGTAGTGTGTTACCGCTGGAATTAAATGGGTCCGGATTGACTTCCTCGCGTTCGAGGAGTAGCTTAACTATACCCTCATGCTGATTCCAAGCTGCCGCCCACAGTGGAGTTCGGCCATCGTTACTAGGTGAATCAGGATTGACTTCCTCGCGTCCGAGGAGTAGCTTAACTATACCCTCGTGCCCACGACAAGCCGCCGCCCACAGTGGTGTTTGGCCGTTGGTATTAGATGATTCAGGATCAACTTCCTTATGTTCGAGGAGTAGCCTCACGACACCCTCGTGTCCACACACAGCCGCCACCCACACTGGTGTTAGGCTCCAGTGAGCGGATGAGTTGGGATTGACTTCCTTGCGTTCGAGCAGCAGCTTTACTATACCCTCACGCCCATTCCTAGCTGCTGCCCACAGTGGTGTTTGGCGGTCGTTATTAGGTGAATCAGGTTTGACTTCTTTACGTTTGAGGAGCAGCTTTACAATGCCCTCGTACCCACAACCAGGGGGCGCCCCCGGTGATGTTACGCCCCAGCTTGTAGGTGAGTCAGGGTCAACATCAGAGCGATTGAGAGGTTGCTTTGCCATGTACCCACTCAGATTCTCAGCCGCCGCCAACAGTGGTGTTCGGCCGCTGTTGTCATGTGAGTCTGGATTGACCCCCTTGTGTTCGAGGAGTAGCTTCACGACACCCTCGTGCCCTCGACAAGCCGCCGCCCATAGTGGTGTTTCGCCATCCATATTAGGTGGATCGGGACCCACTTCGTTATGCTCGAGGAGTAGCTTCACTATTCGCTCGTGCCCATTCCCAGCAGCCGCCCACAGTGGTGTTTCGCCGCAGGAATTGGGTGAATCGGGATTTACTTTGTTACGCTCGAGGAGTAGTTTCGCTATACCGTGGTGCCCATTCTCAGCAGCCACCCACAGTGGTGTTTCGCCGCAGTAATTGGGTGAATCGGGATCTACTTCGTTACGCTCGAGGAGGAGCTTCGCTATGCCTTGGTGTCCATTCCCAGCAGCGGCCCACAGTGGTGTTTCGCCACAGGAATTAGATGAGCTGGGATTGATTCCCTTGCATTCGAGAAGTAGCTTCACCATACTCTCGTACCCATCCCTTGATGCCATAAAGAGCGGTGTTTCTCCTAAATCGTCTGCGATGTTGGGATCTGCGTTCCCTAATTCCAGCAGCACCTTACAAACCTCTTGCTTGTTGTTATTGACGGCCCAGATAAGTGGTGTCGACCCCATGGAATCCTTCCCATTCACATCCCACGTCCCCGAGCTAATCAGAGTCTCAGCGATTTCCGAGACCCCGAACCATGAAATTGGGTGTAACCCAGTCAATCCGGTGGGCCGGGTCGAATCGCACCAGGATCTCCTTTTTTTCTGGAATCGCCAATGGATGGTTGCGGAAACATGCTGATCATACCGGCTGAGAAGTTGGAGTGCAAGGGACTTTGTACGTTCTGTTAACCCCTTTTTGGCATGTGCTCCCCAGTAACAAGAGGCATATTCGAGGAAGGGACTCGTCTTGAATGCTTTGCGAAGGTTGATTGGAAGGTGTGGAAGGTCGGTCGGAAGGCGCATAGTACACGGGAAGTTGAGGTATGTGAGACATACCTCTGCTAGTTTCGAGTGAGCGCTAAGGAAATGATTGGGATGTCCGCCGAGATACTCCTGCAGAGTCAAATGTATCAACCGAACTCTTGACCCCTCGCCATCTACGGTGACCAGTCCCAGGCAGCAGCTTAGCAATGTCTCTATTGCAGGCACATTCTCGGGGTCAAGTTCAGTCGAATCCTCTTCGACTGCCAGCGCATAGCATAACTCCTCAGGGTGTAATGGCCGTTCTGATCGCGAGACCCACATTAGAACCTCCATCCCCAGTTTCCCCTTGTCTCCGTCTTGCCCCATAATTCGCTCCAGAGCTGCGCCATAGGCACCACTCATTCCCAGGCCACTAGTCATCTTTCCAAGCGTTTCTCTCCGCCGGTGAATAGTTGACTGCGCCAATATTGCGCTCATGCTTAGTGAAACCAGTAGGAATCTGGAAACGTGTTAGTAAATCGCTTGTGAATAAATGCACATAATGCCATGATATCACCTACATTCCCGAAACTTTTTCCGGAATGACCTTAAGAATTTCCTTTCTTAAATCCTCATTCATTACTCGAGGTTGTGTATCGTTGCGCAACCTCATGACGAGGTAATGCTGGATGTCTTCTTCGGTCGGCGTTATTCGGATCCTCACGCTTCTAGGGCACCGCTCCATCTCATCCTCAATGTGTGGCCGACCGGTTAAGAATAGCCGGGTGGTAGGTGATTCTTGAGTAACCTGCAATAATGCATCGAAAAGCTCTGGTCGATGTTCGTCGGAAAACTCGTCCAACGCGTCGATGCAAATATAGCTCCGCTGGAGGGCGCCGAGAGTTGAGATTAGTAGCTTGAGGATTTCCCCATATTCCAGCTCCCGGCCGTCAAGCTGTGTTTTCGATCTCTGAAATGCCGCCTCAACTTCCTGAGGAATATGTTCGAAACCGCTTACCACTTGCTTGAGGATCGCACCTAACATGTGGGCCGTGGTCTGCTCTTTGTGGGCATGGAAGTCGCAGTACAGGCAGGCGACGGCGACCTGTTTCCCGCTATTCTGGTGGCACAGTGTTTGGATAACTAAAGAACTACACAGAGATGCCACTATTTAGTCTCCTCCATTTCCCAAACAAATGTTAGCTCATACCTAAGGTGTGTTTTCCCAACCCCAGGATCCCCGTAGCAAAATAACACAGGGCTAACCACCCCGTCCTCACCCGTATTCCAATTTATAAACTCGCTCGTTCTCAAGAGCCAGTCACCTACCCCCTCCATGTGAGATCTTCTAACATCCTGATGCCTTAGCCGAGGAGCTAGCGGAGATAACCAGTCGAGAATCTGGCGCCTTTCGTCTGTTACGGTAAAATCGCAATGGTTCCAGGTGTTGTTATAACTGCCATTCACATTCCCACAGTTGACGTTTTGGGGAAGTTGCGGATCTTTGGAGGTATTCATGTTGCCCGCTATGTCGATAGAAGAGAAGAGAGGGGCGACGGCAGTGGGGGCTGGCGGTGCTGATGGGATTTGCTTCGGTTGGGGGGAGGTGGGGTCTTATGATAGGATACGAGAGGATAAGCACCACCCAATAATTTCGGAGCCAAAGAAAGCTCAGCAGTGGCTTAAGATGACTCGTCAGCACATAAACCTCCCCCAGCTCGCGCACACATCAAGTAATAAGTTAAGGCTGATCAAGGAAGGAACACACCAAAACGTGGGGCTCGTAGCACCATACCGTAAAATCTAGTGAAATCCACTATCTCCGTTAGCCCCTTTCTCCAGATTCCAAGTCAAGAGTTCCTATGAAGAATTGGTGCTTTCTTGACACAGTATAGCCTGAGCCATTTGGCTCTGTAGGTTCTCGCTAACTTGACAAGCATAGCCTACATGTATCTTTGGTTGGTGTCGCGATTTCCAGGGATATTCGTCAGTGCTCGGAGATAATGGATTTCACGAGATTTCACGGCAACTTAATTTGCCCGCCAGTAATGGCCTCGCCTATTAGGGAATTAGTGTCAGACACGCACAATTAGCTACGATTTTACCGCCCATTCCCGTCGAGTTCCGTCAATACAAGCAAACCGCACCCGGGAATAAGCCTCACCCATCCAAAATGTGGCTCCAGTGAGTCTGGCCCCGAGGTAATCATCTAGTCTTCAGCTCAGTTGTTGAATACCGGCAAGCCACATGGCTTATTTATGGAATTCTCCTCGAGTCTGGTACCCTGACATGAGCTGAGGGCGCTGTTTCAGGGACGCCTCTTCTGCAAGCCGCATCAGCCCTTTAGCAAAAGTGAAGTGTTTGTGATATGCCCATTTTCCACCAGGAATACCGGTTGTTTGTAAACCAGCTGATATTTATTTCAACTTGACTTCTGGCTTCCAGTTACCACAGTCTCTCTATTCTGATACCGATCCTACTCACTCTTGCTAAGAGTGGGAGCCCATCGTGACGGCGCCCCCGTGCATAAACCAAAGTTAGAAGTCAGAAGTTCGAAGTTCGAAGTCTTGGCAGCCATGCCAGCGGCAACGCCGGGGAAAAACAAAGAATACGCAATGACATAAAATTCTTGCTTCGAAGGAGTTTTTCTTCCCTCCCAAACATTCGCCAAGAGTTCCAACTTCCAACTTCCAACTTTCCTGCTCGGGCGCCGTCACTCTTTTTGTAATCTTGTGCCTTTGAAGTGGCCTAAGTGTGGCATTTTACGTAATTGGACAACCAAAGGTACTGTACCGTCACTGTACTCGTACGGAAAGAGGGGTACCGGTACTGTGGAAATGTCTTTGCGGTAACGAAAGTGTAATAGGGTACGATACTGGCACAAGATTCTGCGCAGAATTTCAGCCGCAATCCGGCAGAGTCTTCCCCAGGGATCATCCCTTCGTTGCCGCCAAGACATTTCCACGGGACGATCATCTCTCTCTGCGAAAACTTTGCAAATAGAAGTGGATAAACTTGCTAGGCTATGTGCGGTAGGCTACGGGCACTATTCACACTGATAAAAAGGCCTTTCACCAATCCCGGGACTCCTACACAGGAAAGTAAGCATGCAGGAGATATCTGCGGCAAGAAGGATGAGGCGGTTCGAGCCCTTATCGCTCTCATGCGCAGGGAAGCCTTCGATGGGTTGGGAAAAAGATATCCCGACTCGAGTACCGTAGGTGTATCATCTTGTCCTACTCGAGTGCACGGACCGAGGGTGAGACTATATGTCATGCATGATAGTAATTATAGTACGCGATAGGGTTTAGAGTTTACTCATTCTGGTACACTAGAGAAACATGACTCAGTGATGTATCTACCTGTATTTCCTCCTCCCTTCCCTGGTTTTGAAAATATATATATAATTGATGGATGAGGTGCGGCCTTTGATTTAATATAATACGAGGCTGGCGACAAGAATCATCGGTAGAACGGCACGTACCACCCAAACTAGTCAACTTCGCACTCTCCGTTTAATACGTTCTAAAGCCAAATACAAATCAAAAATTGATAGCGTGATACAAAATCCCTTCAAACACCGGTATCTCCTCAAGTGCTCACAGGTCATTAAAGAATTTCTAGCTACTTTGGCATACAATACTGCAAAATTAACCCTGAAAACAGCGTCAAGCCTTGCTATTATTGTGCTTTAACGAGATTAACCGTACAGCAACGAGCCCCAAAAACTTCGGCAATAACAGTACGAGTACTCCTCCATCAACCCCACCGTTATGGAAATTAAAAAAAAAAAGATATAAAACATAAATACATAGAGAAACACATAGTAGAAATTAATATTTGATCTAGAGAAATATCTTTAGGAGGTGTTGAAAATGCGGGGTGATGAGGGGGGTTGCGTTGTTATCCGGGGCATGTGTCCGGTTAATTTTGTTACCAAGCCATACCTACACAAGATAAGTTAGTCAGAGATTGCGCCAAGAGTAATGTACCACCCATAGCTCACTCGACAATTTCTCCTTCAGTTTAGATATAGAGTTCTAAAGGGCTAGAGGGTAGAATCTAGGGGATGTTTTTTCACATAGATGAAGATTTGGCTTGGATTGCTTGACTAGAGGCGTGGTTGAAGGGTGGTGAGTATGGCAGTTTTCGGTGGAAAACCCTGCACCACCGGGTGATTTTTGTCAATCGCCTCGTACACTCTCGGCACCCAAGAAAGCACTGCTTTCCAGGGTTTGTTTCCGGGCAAGCTAGCTGCAGCCCCCACCGAGTTTGAACTAAAATCGAGATCAACATCCCTGCTCCGTACCGTGATACAATCCCTGACCTTTGTACTTGTAGGGCCTCCCGATACGATACCAGTGCTGGAGTGGTCTGGTGGTTCCACAAACATGCAGGCTATCGTGATGCTCCTAATTGCCTTGCCGTTGCATTCAGGCCAAAAATTGGACAGAAACCTCGGGATTCTCGCAGTAAGAGCAGTCCATTTTTACAGATGTCACGAAATTAGGAGTAGACTTCTAATTCTCTCAAGTGCTTAGCCAAATCTCGCAAGAGTCCCAACACACCTGAGAATCTCGCTTGGAACGGTTCGCTTCCGACTCACTTTTAGAAACTCAGGGCTTGACGGTGCCCAGGCAGGAAATTTCGGGAGGTTGTAGGAACAGTGCGAACGACTATCTCCTTTCATAATGAAGATTTCAAACATGAAAATTGATAACTCATGATTTTTTTGCGCAACAGTGTGGTTATGATAGATCGGAAAAAGTGAGTCAAGACTTTGCCTGAGGATGCCATACAAATGATACCTGACAACCTCCATTGTTGCAGGTCATCTCGGGTTTCCCAATTCCATAAATCTTCTATCATACCTAGAGTAATATATTTTTCTTGAAAAGTACTCTATGGTACCCGTTCCCCAGTTTAATTCGGTCCAAAGCGAAACTAGATTCATTGTGGGTTATTATTAAATGTTTTGGTAAAGAGCGCTTGGTTTTCTTGCATAATTGCTGTCGGCTCGACGTTTTTGTCACCCGACTTTAATGAAGGAATGTCGTACGCTAAGCGAAGGGCTCACAATGCATCACTCGAGAAACCGGGGTAGCAGCAGCTCAAGATTATATCATAATATTTTTACTTGTCTGTCAAAAAAACGGAAAACGAACCTGTTATAACCTCTCGTGGGGATTTTTTGACTTAATTCCTACACCTCCGGTGGCCGGTGTTATCAAGGACCCGAAGCGCAATAAAATTCTGGGCTTGGACATCTCAAGAACCAAGTGGTGAGGTTCGGTGTTCGATATGAAACTGCTCAGTGTGAAAATGCAATGACGATACCGGTGCTCGAGTTGGTGGGAAAAATGGTAGAGCGGGCTGTGATAGTACCAGTACAGTACTCATATCTGCTGGTTATGTTGAAGTGCCACCACTTTTGATCTGTCACCTTTAGAGAAAGAAAACATGGCCGAAATCCGGCGAGGCGGGCAAGTTTCTTTAACCGTCATCACAATATCGCAGCATCGTCCACCGTACTCGAAAATGAGAATTGATGGAGAAGAGATAAAAACCAAAAATTGTTGAGAATTTTTAGAGCAGGCTGACTCTCACCTGGCTCACATGGTTTTTCGCGCGAGTTCTAGGCTGAGGTTGGAAGTCATACCCGAACCTGGAAGATAAAATCGATAATTCAATCACTAATCCTAAGATAGGCTGGACAGAACCTACCGGTAGTCCTCTAATCGTGGACCGTCCCGATTTTGGAACGAAGACTCATGGAGTTGAATTGAATGCAGTGACAAATGTACTGTAACTAATAGTCATACAAAAGAAACATCTCTAGAAATTTCGGGAGAAAAGAAGAGATTCTTTTCCTGCACACGTAGGGAACACTAATGGGGTTCTCCACTGCTAATCACTCCTCACTCGGTAGTATGCAGCAATATCATATAGGGACAGAATTGATACGATAAATTACAAAATATAGTGAAATCAAAGATTTGGACACCCCAAATTTCTAGAATTCTTGGATTTACAGAACGGTGGGCTTAAACGCACAGCCTAGCGCTTGTCAAGCCGGTTGTGGGAGAGGAATCTTGGGTTTTTTCCCATGAATTTCACTCATTGGCCAAGAGTGGGATCACCGAGGTTCGGAGGTGTCTGGGAGGGCAAGGCATTTTCTGTGGAAAAGGTACAAGAGACCACATCCAAGCTGGTATCGCACTGTACAGTGCCCGACAAGGCCAAACATTTACCATCCCCGGTATGGTGGTCCAGCGGTTTGGAAACTAACTCTCATACTCCAGAGGTTTGTGGGTCTAGTCTCCATTTTTTTTAGTAATTCCTCTTTCAGGAGCCCGTAGAATTTAACTGCTGAATGAGAGCCAGAATTTCCTGGTGTTTTGCATTTTCCTACATCTGTTTTGGTTATGGTATTGCGGATTGACAGAATTATGAAGAGAAATGTGCAGCGTTGATAGAGAAAGCGTACTAAACGATGGAACAGAGGATATCAAAGTCCGCCTTATAATTCGGTGACTTGCACTTCCTGAAATTGTCGGCGGAGGGGACTCTTTTAAATACAAACTCAATGCCAACTCTTCGGCGAGTCTCCTTAACTCGATCACAGGGTTCCCATATTTTATCACGCCATTTCCTTATCCCTCATTCACCTCTTTGCCTCGCTTTGGTGAACCTTCGACCCCTCTTCTCGCACCCCTTACCGGGAACCTAATCGCAGGGAATCCTCCGGTTTCTTCAAGCATATTCCAATGGTGGGATAGTAGGCCCGTGTCTGAGTCGAGGGGAGCGTGGGAGATTAAGAGAGATTTGTGGTGAAGTGGAATACCTCACCAATTGTATTCTAGGTAGACTGGGATAGGTGACAGCAGGATAGCTCTTATGCCATAGCTATTGAGAAACTCAGCGGTTGCCCCCTCTCTATATCCTGGCCTTCCACATCTCAAGAATAAAACTCGCACGGGCACTATCGGAATGTCACCTTCAATAGCCGGGCAATTCATGCCTCCGATCTACTGGTGGTCGGGAATCTTGATATTTTTGCGACGAAATACTGGAGCTCTTCGAATGTTAACTCCAAGTATTAAGTTCATTGGATCACCGCCCTGAGTCTTGGGTAGTGGTATTAGGAGATTAAATTTGTATAATGCCATGCTTTGTTTGTGAGATCCTTAAATTCCGGGACCTAACACTCACTTCGGCCCTATCCGGTAGAGTTGCTAAAAGTAGGTATAGAAGTTTCGGCGGGTCTTGAGTTAGAGTGACGTTCTGAGAAGGTTCTTTTGGCATTCAACGGCTTTGTCATCATTGCAGGATGCAGGGAGTGTGGACATGGAGGTGGGAGGTACGAGTACAGTAGACCCGGGGATCTGCATAGGGATCGTATGGATGATTTTGGGGGGACCGAGTAATGAGGTTTATGGCAACAACGTTCCTGCTTTTCCAGCACGCGTGCCTAAGGGAACTGGCTCGCGCTATCCCAGCGCCGTCGATAGATTCGCCATGACAAACCTGTGATGATCCAATACTCTCTCCGCAATATGGCAATAACGAACTACCGGTATCCCCCATAACCCTTCTCTTGTTGTCTCAGTGCACGCCGAATGTAAAAATGTAACCTAATGAACCGAGCTTAATTACTAAATATTGGATTCTCAGTAATTCCCATATCCCTCTTTCATTCATATAGCGTTCTAGTCACAAAACCGAAAACACATTTTAGTGACCTCTGCTACCTCGCCCTCCTGCATCGCCCACACTATCTACGGGCACTCCTGGTAACTACACGAAACACCTGAATGTGATTAGAGCCCTCAGCAGCATTCTCACACACTGATGGCAGTTTTCCATACCTTCTGCTACCTCTGCAAACTTCCGAGTATCAGCTCCGAGTGTCATTCAGGGAGTTCGGTTCCAAGTTGAGGTGGCAGCAGCCCGTTGAAAAATAGTTGCTTCAATATAGCCGACCTGGTGTATGGCTGTGGGTGAGCGAATATGGCAAGAGGAAGTAAAAAGAAAAAAAGGAAATCTGGTAATCCCGGGCGCGCCTGGAGCAATAAGTTACGGTACACTACTACCCAAACAATTGAGGCTCCATCGAGCGACATCCAGCACACACTCTCTCACTGGACTGCCGGCACCCCAAAATCCATATGGTTGGAAATAGCCGCACTTGGTGTGGGAAATACCCGAGCTCATCCGGTGCAGCGCTATGCGTATGCATCACAAGAGAGACACCAGGGTCTAGAAGGTTTTGCTTTTATTTGATGGAGGTAGTTGCACGATTCGTTAGGAATGTGTTGAACGGAGGAGATGTTGGAGTTGTATTGAGTTGCGTTGTCTATGGAGGTTGCTAACTACGGTTCCCTCTAGTAGGGAAAACTCTGCTCTCTACATGTGATACCCATATGTCTCCGCATATGCCCTAATCATCCGTGCTTGCCCTAGTAGAACGTTCACCCGTCCACACTTCTGTGTTCCTCCATACATGCCCGCGCTGCCTATCAGCCTGCGGTATCTCTGCTCCTATAGCAGTGCTCTACTACTTGGATAATAATACCATCATTATTTGTTTTCCATCCTTCCTCTCCTTTCTGCGTCTTAATCTCCCTTTTCTTTACTCCTTCTTTTTGACTGTCTTTTCGACATACTCAAGAGAGAAATCACGAATTCCATCATGGCTTATACAAACTCAGTGCGCTCGCATGGTCTGGTCTGCTCCACGCAGCCGCATCAAACCACACTCGCCGACCACTCCCTCTGCTGGGATTATTTTCAACACTTATTATTCCGGGTTAGCTCCCGCTCCGGGCTTACAAACCCTGCGGCCCAAACCGTAGTTGACCAAGGGAGTGGCGCACCGGGGAACCATAGGCATGATGGACCCCTGGCCTCATTTACCCTCTCCTTCAGCTACTTGGGCTAAATACTAAGTTACCCCCAAGATACTACGGTAACCCAATTTCCTTACCTCAAGAAGAGCGATTTGGTATTAGTTTTGCTTGCTTACACCAGCGATACTCCCATGTCCTACTAATTCATCATGTGGCACTAGTATGATGGGACTTGTGAGTGAAATCAGCGAAATATTGTTACCTAGGGGGATACTGGATTACATCTACATTTAGGTTTGCTATTCCCGGGCTATATCTTGGACTAATAAGGCATAGATTTCGGGAATAAGGGGTCAGGGTCTGGGATGGATGCGGTTTGGAACCCTGCTTTTGTGCGTTTAGTATAACAGCTTTGAACAACTAGCTAATTCGGGTTGCAGCTTAAATCGTCAAGTCTCTTTCGATTTGCGATTGGTCTACTACGGGCTTGCCCCCACTCACGGTGTCTACACTTGGCCACACTCCAAACACCCATAGGCTTAAAGGATTTTATCTACTATATGAAACTAGGGGCCGTTCGCAAGCTAGGACTCCAGGATCAAGTAAAATTTCCGAAGAGATTCAACTGGAGAGGTCGTTGGCTAATATCACTAATGAGTAATTCCTTATTTTATATAACAGATCCACAATCCTCGGATTCGCAGTTGCTATTACTAGACGCCCCTCCTCTAATACCCGGTGACTCAATTCTGTCTTCAGGCAGGTTATGGGGGAAGGAACGCCTTGATGTTACAATTTTCCAATGCACTGTTTTTGGTGCTAGCTAGAGGAGGTATCTGCGGAGGAAAAAAAAAGCTAATAGACAGTGAATTTGTCTTCCCCGACAAATTTTCTGGGTCTGGAGGAGATTTTTTGGTAGAGTGCTCTTCCCAACGTGTGTGTTGAATGGGGTAGCGCTAAATTTGATAGATTCACTCGAGGCTTGGGCGTTTAGTAGAAAAGGTATGATAGCAGTAGACTTCTGTCACCTTGTTCTATCTAGAGTGCCAATGAAGAGACAAAGGTCTGCACATGTAAAATAAATTTAAAGAATATTTATCCTCAGACTGATCACCATATATAAATTTACTGTGTTTTTTTCTTTTTTTTTTTGCCCACCTTCATTGTGACGAAAGAAAAAAGACAGCCAGAGAACCCTCTTCGGAAATGACGATAACTCCGGAACGGATGGAATAACTCACCATACCTCTTACACATAAGGAAACCTCGCCCACTGACTAAGAGCAACATGCTAGAGCCTTCTTCAAATTACGAGGGTTCACCTATTTAGTCCCTTCTTCCTTTTGTGCAACAAACTACTAAAGTCGGGAAAGTAAGGGTTGGGATGTGATGGTATTATTGTGGTATTGTTGGCAAACACTTCGGGGAGCTGGAACCTTTTTGTTAAGGAAAAAATAAAATAACGCTTCTATAGTGGGGGCGAGAGATAACGATACATGAATCAATGTGCGTGAGAGACAAAAAATAGGGGGTAAATAGAAAATAAAGTACTATAGCCGACCCCTTGAAAAGGTATCAAAGTTGATTCCTCCACTCGCACCCATATGCTCTCCCAATAGCGCCGTGAACAGCGTGCCCGCCCTCAAGCTGTTAAATTTAAGCAGGGATAGTGAAGTCGTTAGCGAGCGAGTAGTGACCGGGGTGGGGGTACAAGTGGGGAGCTGGGGGGGGGGGGGTGTCGTGGAATGTAGGGATAGTGTACACCAATGGACGGGAGACAGTGGGCTGGATGTATGAGTGAAGGGGGGCAAGAAGCAAAGGCGATATCAAAGCCTCCGGATCCTTTTGAGGGGGGGGTTCGGGTATCTCAGATAGCTCAGTTAGGAAGGGTTCGGAGAATTCCCCCTCGAATGCTGATTGGGCGAAGAGGTCGTACGGGCCATCTTACAATTGCTCTACTCTTGGATACCAATTCCCTGTAGCCCAAGGAAATGGTGTTTGGCTAAGCGGATCTACCGGGTTCGGGTTGACATCCCTCTGCTCGAATAGTGTCTCGGGGATTGCCTCAAGCACACATCCAGGAGACCATGTAAATGGCATTCCACCAATCTCGTCTACGGTGTCGCGGTTGACATCGTTCCACTCCGATATGTCCATAGCTCTTTCATACCCGCCCCTGGTAACTGATATCGGGTCGAGGCTAACATCGTTCTGTTCCAATAACATATCCACGATTTCCTCATGCCCAAACATGGTAGCGCGTGATGATTGCTTTTGGACGCCCATATTCCTTGGGTTGGAATCGACGTCGCTCAGCTGCGATACAATCCCTACAACCCCTTCACGCTCACTCTCGGGGGCCCATAATAATGTACCATCACTCTTATCTGCTGCACCTGGATTGATATCGCTCGACTGCAGTGGCATTTCCACAACCCCCTCATACCCACTCCCGGCAACCACTGGTGATGGTTTTCGGCCCCAATCATCTGTTGTGGGGAGGTTGGGGTCGCTCCTCTCTAATAGCATCTCCACAATTTTTTCCTTCTCGTTGATGACAGCCCATGATAATGGTGTAAGCCCACTCTGATCTGCAGCGTCGGGATTGACGTCGTTGCGCTCCAATAGCATCTCAACTATTCCGGCGTGCCCCCGGCTGCAAGCCCACGAAAGGGGTGTTCTCCCCATCTCATCTGCCCTGTCAGGGTCTACATCATCCCTCCCCAATAAAATCTCAACAATTTCTCCCCCCCAATTCCCAGTGGCCCATAAAAGCGGGGTTCGCCCCCTCTCATCTGCCGCGTCAGGGTTGACATCATCCCTCTCCAATAAAATCTCTGTAGTTCTTACATACCCATTTCCGGCGGCCCATGAAAGTGGTGTGCGGCCATCCTTATCCGGTGCGTTGGGATTGACATCATCTCGCTGCAATAACATCTTCACAACTCCCTCTCCTTCATAGGAGACAGCCCACCACAACGGTGTAAAGCCATCCTTATCTGCAGTGTTGGGATTGACATCGTTTCTCTTCAATAGACTCCTCACAATTTCCACCTCCCAATGCTGAGCCCCCCATGAAAGTGGCGTTCGGCCACACTTATCTGGGGTGTCGGGATTGACATTGTTATTCTCTAATAGTATCTCTGTGATCACCTGGCACCTACTTTTGGTAGCTAACCAAAGTGGTGTTTGGCCATCTTTATCCGGTGCGTTGGGATTGACATCATCTCGCTGCAATAACATCTTCACAATTCCCTCTTGTTGATAGGAGACAGCCCATAATAACGGTGTAGAGCCATCCTTATCTGCCGTGTTGGGATTGACATCCCTCCTCTGCAACAGCACCTCCGCAACCTCCTCATGCCTACCCTTCGCGGCTAGAGATAACGGTGTCCGGCCCCAGCTATCTGCAGTGCTAGGATCGACATCTCTCCGTTCCAATAGCATCTTCACAATTTCACAGTGCACACACTGCGAAGCCCACCACAAGGGTGTACGGCCCTCGTTGTCTGCTGTATCAGGGCAGAGTCCTACTTGCTCCAGCAAGACCTTTACATCCCTATCATGTCCTCTCCTCACAGCCCACGCCAACGCCGTGCTACCATGGGCATCAACAGCGTTGAGATCCCATTTCTTGATATCGGCTGAAGAGACTATGGGTTCCAAAACCCCGAGAAAAGCTCCACAATGGAGCCCGGTGAATCCAATCGGGCTACCGTAAGTGTCGAAGGGCCGCTCCCAACTATACTCTTTCAATAGGAGAATCTTGCAAGATATATGCCTATCGAATCTACCAAGGAGTTTCAATGCAAGTGGTATTACCTTTTCACTAGTTTCTCTTCGAGCATGTGCGCCCCAGTAGCAGGAAGCATATTCAAGAAAGGGAGCAGCTGGAGGGGGTGAAGAAAGAGTAGGCGAAAGGCCCCGGATGGACGCAAAGTTGAGGTAAGCTAAGCAAACCTCCGCGATCATCGAATGGGGGCTCTGGAAAAGCGTAGGATTGGCTAGAATATACTCCTGTAGAGTGAAATGCACAAGCCGGACAGTTGATGATGATGAATCGACCGTGATCAGTCCTAGTCCGCATCTCATTATGGTCCGTATGTTGGGTGCGTTGTCATTGTTCAGATCTTCCGACCCCACTTCCACCCCTAAGGCTTGACATAACTCATCTGGTTGCAATGGCCGCTCTGAATATGCTATCCACATGATGGCATCCATTCCTAGCCGCGATCGGGAATCCTCTTGCCCCTTGATCCTTTCAAAAGTGGCACTGTATACGTCTCCGGCATCCTGGCCTTTTGACATCTGTTTGAGCTTTTCCTTCCTTCGATGAATTGTTGGCTCAGTGAGGATTGCCTCGATACTAAGAGAGACAAGAAGAAATCTGTACATAATAGTTCATAAGTAGCGTGACTTTAATTGAACATGGGAAAACTCGAGATCAAGACCTACATCTCGGATATTGTTTTCGGAATGGTTTCCATTATCTCGGCTCTCAGTTTCTCATTCATAGCCTCGGGTTCTGGGTCTCGGTCTAACTTCATCCTTAAAAATGTCTTTGTGTCTTCCTTTGTTGGACTGACGGAGATAGCATCCACATTGGGAAAGTGCTTTTTGACCTCACCGCTAATGAATTGCCTTCCAGTCAGGAATAACCGAACATTTGGCAATTCCTGGGAAATATCTCGCAGATAGCGGAGAAGGCCATCCCGATGGGCCGCGAGAGATTCGTCCAACCCGTCAACACATATAACCACCCGTTGCCGTTGGCTAATCGCCGTCTTCAAAATATCAACAAGTTGTGGGACTGGTGGCCGTACCCCGCCAAAATGATTCCTCGCGTCTTCGAAAGCTTTCTGTATGTCCTCTGGGATGTTCTCTCTCCCCACGAGCTGCTTAAGCATGGCATGTTCAATGTAGTCTGTTCCTTCCTATCGAGGTAGTCACAATATAGCCCAACGACTGCCGTATCCGGTCCACCGCCATAAAAATAATCGATCACCAGAGAGCTAAAATCCCTCCTTAGTTAGCGATCTGGAACTTCCCCCACCATATGTTTTGTTACCTAAGATGAGTCTTCCCCGCGCCTGGATCGCCATGACAAAATAGCACAGAGTGAGCTGATCCGTCTTCCCCGGTATTCCATCTTTGAAACTTGATCGTTCGGAAAATCCACTCTCCTACACCCTCAAGTCGCCCCCCCCTTAAATATTCATGTCTTTTTTGAGGCTCTAGTGATGACAACCACTGTAGGACCTGCCCCTTGTCATCTGCTATGGTTGTATTGACGATTTTGCTAAAGCTGTTGATGTTGAAAGACTTTGTATTCCCTTTATAATCCATACCGTCCGAACTCTGGCCGACTTGGGGAGATAAACGGCTCCGTTTATCGGGGCATGACGGTCATCTAATAGGGAGAAAAACAAGCCTTGGCGGGGGGCAGTGAAATGTCAAAAACTGGAGTTTCGCCCGGCCATTTCACACTAATGACTCCCAACACCTCCTACACGCAGTCAACCGCTTCGGAATTTCTTCTGAAGACTGGGAAATATGAGGCTGAAATAGTTTGACAGCGACAGGTGGCCCTCGCGCACCCCCGATTCAACTAACCTCCAACCACAGCATCCGAGCTCGTAATCGCAGGGATCTAAAAGAACTTGAATGAAATCAGGCAAATTTACTAGATAGTACAAGTACTAGTACTCGAGCGCAGCCGCTTTCTAAAGGTTCTGGCACTCGGGCTCGTACAGTACCAGGACAAAATTTTATAACGGATGCATCACAGTCCTTTGTGTTACGTGCTGCCTAGATGCTAGGACCCTTGAAACGGGGCTGTACTCGAGTACAGTCCAGTAAAGTAACTTACCTGAGCACAGCACCACATAAATAGATCGTTTCTTTCATCGGTTCCAACTCTCATATTGGCAGGCCCCCAAGGCGGTTCTGAAGCCCCCGGGGCAGGACAAGCGGCAGAAGCGCACAATGTCAAGTTAGTCTAAACCTGGCGGTCAATACAAGGAAGAGATTAGCGGATCGGGATTTAATATAATACTTATTATACACTTGTACACTAGTACACTACTACTCGAGTACTTCCTTCACCTGGTAGACAAAAGAGGGTGGCAGGTAGGTCTCGCTAAACTCTCGGCGGGGGCTATGTCGGGAACACAGATACGCAGGGGAAGTATACTTCAGTACTCTATACAGTCTGTGCATATCTCTTCCCGACATTAGAGTGACGGCGCCCCGCTCAAGAATGAAAGTTGGAAGTTGGAAGTTGGAGCTCTTGGCGAATATTTGAGAGGGAAGGAGAGTTCTTCACAGCAAGAAGTTCGTGTCATTGCGTATTCTGTGCTTTTCTCATAAATCAATTATATTCGTAAGATACAGGAAGCGCGTTGCCTCAGGCATGCCTGCCAAGGCTTAGGACTTCTGACATCTAACTTTGATTTATGCACGGGGCGCCGGCATTCTATTACACCCAAAGTAACATAGCCCCCGTCGTGAATTTACCGGTATCTAGCCCAGCATTTTAGGCACGGGTCGTGAAACTCCTCTGCTGTCGGGTCGAAGCCTTGTACCCTCTTTCCTTGCCAGTACGAGAGCCGTTATCGAGGCTTCTAGCCATCTTTCGCACCAATATTGCGTTGCAGTGCCTAAACTAACATTATCTCCCATATCTAGACCGATAAGTGGGGATTTCGCAATCATGAATTCGACAGCTTTTAGGTTGTCGCCACAGAAATTGGCCACAGGGCAGGGCTCTGTCATATCAAACTTGAGCGAGATGATAGTTGGTAAGAGCTGAAAACAAAAATTCTATTATAAAAGCAGGAAGATAGTAACTTTTTATAAGGAGGCAAACTAGTACCTGGAGCACTTGTGATAGTGACAGTGTGTGCTAAGATGCATATTATCTTTACTCACTGACAAATTTTATCTTAATAGACTACCCGCGCGACCCCACTATTCGTCGCCCGGCTATCATCGCCCGGCTATCGTCACGGTAACCAAGCCCACTACAACCGTAGCGTCCCCGCCCCCAGCCCGCGAGCCCCCAAACATGGTCAACCCCCCCACCAGAAGCTGGCCTATCTAATGAGTTGAATGAGTTGATAAAAATTAGGGCAGCGAAAACATTGCTTGCACCTCCTCAAGCTTGGTTGCCCCGCTATTACAGTGGAAACATTTGCATTTTTATTTATTTTTCCTTCAACGATATCTCTCTCACCCAACAAGTATCCGGCGTCTTCTATCCATCATTGGTCCGCAGAGTGTTGAAGACCGAAAAACCGAAGCATACTCTCGCAACATTAGCAATCGCCAATTTCAGAACTAGCACTATTGCGGGCACTTCCGGTAACGGCATGAAATATCTTAAATTTAGCTCAATGATTCTCAAGCCTTTCAGTCCTCGTAGCCTACCATGCCTTCGGCTATCTTGCATAACTCCACAGAACCTGTTCCAGCTATCGCTCTAGGGGCTTAGAGTCATATACCATCACTCATGCCCTCATCCGGAAATGGGGTCATTTGGTGGCCGGAGAGAGGCAACAGCCCCCCAAAATTACCGGTTTTAGAGCCATTATATTTCTTCAAATATCTGAGACTTCAGCTATAGAATTCTTTGGAAATTTAAGCATGTCTGAAGTATAATATGTTTCTTTCTTTTTGTTCTTCTGGAGTTTTTTATAGAGCTCTGGGCACATGAACTGGGCAAAGCGTGATGCAATGTATCTCTCCTATCATACAAAAAAGCTGTGGGCTTGGCAGGTACCTCTAGGGAAAAGACTTTTGACTCCTCTCTAGTCTTGGGGAATGAAAGGAAGGAATTTCACCTTTTTTGTGGTGGAGTGGCAAGAGCAGATTTCTTTTGGAATTTTTTCTATGCCTTTTCCGCCTGTGGTAGTTAGGTAATGATAACTCGAATGCCTTCCCTTCTGGCATGTTTCGGCTCGTGTCTAGTTACTAAACAACCATACTTTTGGGAGGAGCGGCCCATCCAAGTATATTTTGTTCATCTTACCTCTGCTCACCTGGCATATTGCTTTGAGTGCCCAGCACTAACCAACAATGAGAACTCGACTCGGCTTCTCCGGGTGGGATTTCTGGGGTTGTGCGGGGCTCCTCGCACAGTTCGCACGCTATCAAAGCAACTTCGACTCTTTACACAATCTCACTCGACCACCCCCGGCCTCCTATGATCCCAAGATTGCGCCCGGTGGGGGCTTAGAAATCCTTGCACCCCAAAGCTGAGGGGAACGGGAGGGTGGAGTAGATGCCTCTAGTGCTGCTCTAGTCATCCTTTCCTGGGCATGGGTTCCTCGCCTCATCCCTCCTTCCCTTAGATATTCCTTCAAGCTGGAAGCTAATCTCAAGACACCTCTGTAAGTTACATTATTTTCAACACCTTGACTATTCCGAATGGTTTATATCACTCACTACTCAAAAATAAAGTCTTGTTAATCACCGGCGCTCACCCAGGATTCCTCACCGCACATCGCCCCCACGCCACAGAAGGTGCTAGAAGGGTATCGGTGGATTGACCCTTGAGTCTGGAACTCGGTGACGGATGCGAGAAGTGGGGTAGGACATGTAGCAGAGCAGGGTAGCAAAGTGGGGCATGAAGGGAAAAGAGGGGTATCAAGAAGGAAGAAGTTGGCCTCAGAAGGGGGGGAAACGGCGTGATGTTCCAACACGAATAGTTGCTGTTTTTTGCATTTAAAAGCGTTCACGATCAATTGTTGAAGTGCAAGTTACTGAACATTGTCTATCTTTTTATACACTTCATTTCTTTCTTTGAACTAGCATCCACACATATGATTAGTATATATACCAAATTTATAAGATAAAGCGCTACTACGGTCGGCAGGAGAAATCTGAGGAACACTTTGGAATGTGAATGAGTGATTGTCGGTGTACTTTTGGGGGGCCTTTGTGGGCCCGGGGTATATCTGATGAAGCCTGAAGGACGAAGAAAAAGAGCAAATGCGCAATCGCAATAGAGTCTAAGCGGATCGGTGAAGGATGGGAGAACTATCGTCTAGATTGCTGCTATCTCTCTAGCTAAGGACAGGCTAGGAGGTATATATCTGAGTCTAACTAACATCAACAAGACACTCCCGAAACTCAACTAACTCTCTAAATAAACACACGCAGCTAACAAAATCTGATTTCTCACGATCACAAGTAATCTAGAACCATCCTGATATCCCTTCGTCTACAGTGCTATGCACTACCAGTGCGCCAACCCCCGTATGCCTAGTGACATACGGTATCATATGGAAGACACAATGAAACCAAATACCCAACACCTCATACCCTATGACAAGGAACATCAACAAAACCATCAAAGCGATATCCTATGCCCAGTGGCATAAGATGGGAAAACAACAACCCACAGAAAAAGTGCCTAACCACCGGAACCACAATACTCATGCCCTATAGCCGTATCTCTCCTGAGCGCATATCCGCTAACATGCATATTCGACAACCGCCTAACCGCATACCTTATAGGCAATCCAACAATATCATGGGCAAATAAGGGATAGACTTCGGAAAAGGAGGGAGCTGAAGGACAGTTGGGTTCCTTTGGGTATGCTGTTCCCCTGGGTTTGTTCCCCTTGATTAACTAACAGCCACGTCCGCCTCAACTTGTTATCAGCATTTCCTCGGTTAGCACCGTCCACTATGTATGAGCGTGACCACACACCCAAGACTCTAATCCTTCAATATCTTCGTCTATCAGATGAAGCTGCGGGTGGCTTGTAAGATTAGACAGAAGGAAGAATGGTATTATAGGGGAGGTAATTGTCTATTGCGCTGACAGGTGATTTTCTATTATACTATATGATGCTCGGATCTTAAGACTCACAATTGCTAAACGCCCCTCTAACAGCACCGAGTATAAAATTTCTCCTATGATAGATATCGGGTGATGGTAGAAGACTTACTATCCCTAGTTCCCACAATTTTCTCATGCATTCCGGATCGGTGCCAGCTAGGGGAGGCCCTTCCGATAGGAGAAAATAAAAAATTTGAAGACACCAGCCAGCCTTCCAGATACCCAGGCGGGCGTTCTGAACCTGAAAAGAGTTTCTTAGAAACCTAATCTTATTAACATGCAGGATAAATAGTATAGCGGTAGAGTGTGCAGATTCAGGTAGGGATTGGAAGTTGGGTAGGAAAGGCACGGCATACTGTAGACTATGTCATCTCACTGCAAAGTAGAGTTCCGACTGCGGTGATGACAGTATATATATAGCACAATAAAAGAATATTTATCCTCCGGGGGTCACCGCATGTACGATCTCTGTTCCTCCTCGTACTTCCATTGTCGTGAAAGAAAAACACAACCGGAGAACCTCATCCGTAAACCATCCTTAATTCGGGACAAATGAAACCAACCTCGACACTCTGGAAACATCAAGGAACTTCCACCGTCGCGATCAAGGCATAAGTGTTTTGCGACAACTTCAATTGTTTTCCCCTTTCATCTCTTCTTCGTTTCGTGCAACAAACTCGAAAGGTGAGGATTAGAATGTGATGGTATCATTGGTAAATGCCTCAAAGAAATGGACTGTTTTTGGAAAAAAAAAGAAGGAAAAAAATAACCCTGCTACAGTAGGAATAAGGGATAAATATCTTGAAACAGAAGCACGCGAGAGGAGAGGAACTATAAGGTGCGAGCGGAGAATAGAATAGAATAGCAGAGGCCATGCCTCAGAAACGGGCGGGAAGTATATCCTGCACCTACTCTCATGTATGCTTCCTTGCTCAAAGCGCTATAAACAACCTACTCGCTCTAGACCGGTTAGACTTTAGGCAGAAACAACGAATTCGCTCGCACAAGAGTACCGATGGTAGCTGAGGTGGGGAGACAAGTGAGCAGCTATCAGAGAGGTAGGTTCGGGAGAGCAGAAGTGGGGAACTACAAACGGACGGTACAGAGTTGACCGATTATATTAGTGAAGGGAGGTAAGCTGTACGAGGGATATAAAAGCCAACCGATCCGTTTGAAGTCTGGTTGGGGTATCTCGGGTGGCTTAGCTGTCGGGGGCTCAGGTGATCCCCCCTCTAGTTCTAATTTGGTGGTGATGTGCGACCGACTGCACCTCTCTAGTATATCCATTTTCAATAGCCCATGCTCGCATCTGCAGGGCTTGGATCGACATCGCTCTTCCCAAGTAGCATCTGTACAATTCTCTCACGCACGCCCCCGGGAGCCCATGGAAATGGCATTCCACTCTAATAAAACGTCTATATCTCACTCATGTCTAAGTTGACCCCAGCAGCCGATGTCGAAGAGGGGCTCACATTGCCCCTCTCCAATAGTTCGTACATGATGTCTTCATTCCCGGACATTCCCGAGTATTATAATTGCTTTGAGATGCCTTTATCTGCGATACCAGGATCAACAACGCTCCACTGTAGCGACTTCTCCGTGACCCCTTCAGACTTACTCCTGGTAGCCAATAAGGTTGATCTTGGGCCGCCTATATCTGCTGTGCTAGGATCGGCAGCTTTCTGCCCTAATAGCAAGTCCACAATTCGCGAATGCCCATAGCTAACAGCAAATGATATTGGCGTACGACCCCTCTTATCTGCCGTGTTGGGATTGGCACTACTCCGCTGCAATATCATCTCCACAATCGCCTCATGCCCGCCCTCGGCAGCCCAGGATAATGGGGTACGGCCACTCTTATCCGCTGTATCCGGATTGACATCGCTCCGCTGCAATAACATTTCCACGATCGCCTCATCCTCATTCTCGGTAGCCCGGGATAATGGCGTACGACCATCCGCATCTGGTCTATCAGGATCGACATCGCTCCTCTCTAATATCATCCTCACAATTCCCACATGTTCGTAGATGACGGCCCATGATAATGGTGTATGGCCATCCTTATCCGCGGTGTTGGGACTGATATCGCTCCGCTGCAATAGCATCTCCGCAACCCCTTCATACCCACCCTTGGCAGCCCATGATAATAGTGCATGGCCATCTCTGTCGACTGGGTTAGGGTCGACATCCCTCCGCTGTAATAACATCTTGGCTGTCCCCTCACAGCCACGGATGACGGCGAATGTTAAGGGTGTACAGCCACAGTTATCTGCCGCGTCAGGGTCAACATCGCTCCTTTGCAATAGCATCTTCACAATTCCCTCATGCCCTTGTCCAGCAGCCAGTGAAAGGGGTGTTCGACCACTGTGGCCTGGTGTGTCGGGATCGACATCGTTTCGCCCTAATAGTATCTTCGCAATTCTTTCACATCCACCCTCGGCAGCCCATGACAATGGTGTCCAGCCCCAGATATCTACCGCATCGGGGATGACACCCTCCTGCTTCAGTAACATCTGCACCACCCCGCCATGTCCTTTCCTCACAGCCCATGCCAACGCCGTGCCACCGTGCAAGTCAGTTGCGTTGAGATCCCATTCTCTGGTCGCAAATAAAGAAGCCATGATTTCCAAAACTCCGAGGAAGGCTCCAGCGTGGAGCCCGGTGAACTTCATCGGGTTTCCCTCCATATCGAAGGGCTGGCGCTCCCTAGGCTCTTTCAATAGGAGGAGCTTGCAAGATATGTGCCTATCGAATCTATCGAGTAGCTTGAGTGCAAGTGGTATCGCATATTCGCTTGTTTCTCTTCTAGCATGTGTTCCCCAGAAGCAGGAAGCGTATTCAAGAAAGGGGGATGTTGGAGGGGGTGAAGAAAGAGTCGGCGAAAGGCCCCAGATGTGCGTAAAATTGAGGTAAGTTAAGCAAACCTCCGCAATCATCGAATGGGGACTCCGGAAAAGTGTCGGATTGACTAGGATATACTCCTGTAGAGTGAAATGCACAAGCCGGACAGTTGACGAGGATGAATCGACTGTGACCAGTCCTAGCGCACAGTTCATAATGGTTTGTATCTTAGGCACGTTGTCTTCGTTCAGATCTTCCGATCCCACTTCTACCCCTAAGACTTGACATAGCTCCTCTAGTTGCAAAGGCCTCTCTGAATATGCTATCCACATGATGGCCTCCATTCCTAGTCGCGATCTTGCACTCTCCTGCCCCTTGATCCTTTCAAAAGTGGTCTTGTATACGTCTCCGACACCCTGACCTTTTGACATCTGTTTAAGCCTTTCCTTCCTTCGATGAATTGTTGGCTCAGCGAGAATTGCCTCGATGCTGAGCGAGACAAGAAGAAATCTGTGCATAATCACTAGTAAGTAGCTGGACTTTCACTCATAAACAGGGGTCTAGACATACATCTCGGATATTGTTTTTGGAATGACTTCCATTATATCAGCTCTCAGACTCTCGTTCATCGCCTCGGGTTCTGGGTCCCCGTCTAACTTCATCTTCAAAAATGTTTCGGTGTCTCCCTTTGTTGGACTAACGGAAATGGTATCCATAGTAGGAAAGCATTTCTCAACCTCACTATGAATGAAAGGTCTTCCAGTCAGAAATAATCGAACATTTGGCAACTCCTCACAGATCTCTCGCAGCGAGGTGAGAAGCCCGTTCCGGTGAGCCTGGAGAGATTCATCCAAGCCGTCAACACATATAATCACCCTTTGCCGTTTCCCAATTTCCACCTTCAGCATATAAACAAGTTCTGTAACTTGTGGCCGCACCCCGCCAAAATGACCCTCCGCATCTTCAAAGGCTCTTTGTATGCCCTCAGAGATATTCCTTCTCCCCACCAGCTGCTTAAGCATGGCTCCTAGCATGTTCGATGTAGTCTGTTCCTTTCTGTCGAGATAGTCACAATACACCCCAATAACAGTCGTATCCTGTCCACTGTCATAAAAATGATCAATCACCAGGGAGCTAAAATAACAAGTGGTTAGTGATCTAGGATTTCCCCCGCGATAGGGGGGTTACCTAAGATGAGTCTTCCCCACCCCCGGATCACCATAGCAAAATAACACAGAATAAGCCGATCCATCTTCTCTCATACCCCATCGCTGAAACTCGCTTGTTTGGAAAATCCACTCCCCCACTCCCGCAAGCCGGCTCTCCCTTAAATGTTGATGTCTTTTTTGAGGTTCAAGTAATGACAACCACTGTAGAACTCGCACCTTCTCATCTGCGATGGTTGTGCTAACGATTTTGTTGAAACTGTTGATATTGAATGAGTTTGTATTCCTTCTATAGTCCATGCTCCCTAAGTTCTGGCTGGTTTGGGGGGATGGAGAAGATGATGGCTCCGGGGTCTGGGCAGTTGACTGTCCTCTAATACTATAGAATTAAGCGGTGGAGTAAGGCTATGAGATGCTATAAACCGGCATTTTACCCAATCGTTCCTTCCAATCAGCCTCTTTTTTTTTCGAGCTATCATACCTCCTGGAGTTGGGATACTTGCGGCTCAAATTGTCTTAGAATTTGCCCTTACCGACTCAACCGCCGAGCACCCCACCCTAGCTCGTAATTACAGGGATTCGGGAGGACCCAATCAAAATCTTTCAAATTTGCTTTCTCCCGCTGCACCACCGAACCCAAGCGTTCGGCTTACTCTTACCATATCGCTGGGTTTTTGTGAGGCAGAAGCGGGCGATCTTAAGTTACTCTCAGGGGCGAATGCAGGGAACGGGACAGTCGGTCAAGATTCATACATAGCAATTCTCTCACCGCAAAAACATGAGGGCTGCGGCTAGCTCCTGCTATCCTGCCTAGCCTGTTAGGTATGGGTCATAAAACTCCTCTGCGAGATGGCAGAAGGGAAGTCTAACTCTGCTAATGAGTGTTGTTATTAGTCTGAATCTATATTTCGCATTAATCATTAGTTGTATTGCATCACCATTACCCCCCATAACATTAGGGCTCACGGTGGGTTTGGTTCTTCATACTATTACTCGCTTCCTGATGAATTAATACAAATCAGGGTTGAGAAAACATTGCTTGTCCCGCCCCAAACATCCCAGAGCCCACATGGCAATGATAGAAAAACAACAGTTCCATTGTATACCTATTTTATGTGTAGAAACGGCTTCGGAATTTTTAGAATTGGAGGGAAACAGTCATTTATATAGGTCGACGGAACAAAACCATCACATCCAAAGAGGCTCTTAGCGATCATTGCAATCTACATCGCTTACCATCAGTGATATATTTCTGTTACACCACCCAATAGCTATCCAAGAACAGAACTTCGGTACTATTTCCCCAACCCCCCAATGCGTGGCTGCTGCGGCTTCCTGTGACATCACAACCTCACTTTCCAAAGACCAAGTCCCTACACGCCAAAAAAAAAAGTCTGTCCCCGACCTTTGCCTATACGGCGGGAGTGCAGTTCAGAACTGCGCTTCGCTCATGGCAACAAGTGGGGTCCTAGTAAAATACTCGGCTGTGGGTAAAGGTCGGGGACAGGCTTTTTTTGGGGGATGAGTACATCAAGTGGATCAGCGAACAGTTGCAATCTACCTAGCAAATGGAGTCCCTAAGTCTTCACCCAGAGCACACAGGAAATTCCCCAATATCTACCCAGTATTCCACCTAAGAGCACTTATCGCACACCCGTATTCTTTCATGGTTTTTTTTTCCCCATGTCGACCATACTCCTGCCGGGGGTTCCTGTACTAGGCCCACTGGTGGGTCCTTTCGTGCAGGCTACAAACCACAGGGGCTAACCCGGTGGCTAACTTGGAGCACCGTCGGGAATTTTATCTTTCATGTTCAAAGATTGGGGAGCACTTTCTCACACCGATGCGACCGTTCACGAAAAAAGCACCCCGACGTCCGGTTTTCTGGCCATTGCAAAGGCAGCCGAATAATGTGCTAATGCGACGGGAGGCACTGATGAGCTATCGGTTATCCATTGGCTGGGTAAATGCGTCAAAACTAAAACTCATGTTGAAAGTAGTATTTGCTGATAGAGGGGCAGATCTGGAATCCTTAATCGGTTGCGGAATACCCCCTCTCTTTAACCGAACTCAGAATCTACTGCCGGTGTGCAAGCGAACTTATGAAATGCCAGCCAGCACCAAACACACCTGAATCAACATCTATCTCAATCCTAAGAGCAGTCTATCGCACCATACTGGACTTGGTCGAGTTTAACCGGCAGGAAACTACACTGCAAAAGAAAACGACCATTCTTCTTGCTTTCATTCTCCCCTCTAATCATCCAGTAGCTCGAAAAATACGGTCCCATACTCCCCTTGCTCCTTTTATTTTGGATCCTGCTGGGGTTTTCTTTATCTGGAGGTTGGGTGAGTCAGCATGGCGTTTACTTGAAACTTCCTTACTGGGAAAGAGCGCTCTTGTTATTGGTGGCCCTTTAGTAGGTGGTCCGGAGGTAGTCTCTCCCGCTGATCTTGCGGAATATACACTTCTGTTGGGAATTCGGCCTTAACTTGCATTCAACCATGAGAGAATAGTCGCCTGTCGGTGCCCACTAGAGTGTATCCTCCTAATGGTTTTATTACTAGTATGTTTTATGCGATCAGGTTAGTCCCAGCAGGAGTGAGATTAATGAGTGACATGAGAAGTCCCTCTGTTAGCCTCCCTCCACACTCTACGCTCATTCTCACTGCTGGGGAGCTATTAAGTATCCTCCAAGCGCACTATCATACCAGTAATTAAATCGTATCCTTTATGCTAACTGGTGACCGATTGGGAGTAAGGGCGAGATTTAGTTCACAATTTACTTCGGAATGCTTGCGCTATCGTACAGAGCTCCTCCTCTATCCAAAAAAAAAAAAAAAAAAAAACACTATATACAGCATATCTATCGCCCAAGGTATTCCGTCACAGGGAAAAGGATGGGAGGGGAAGAAAGAACATGAAGGAATAAAAAAGGCGTAGGAGAGGATTTGAAAGTAGAGGAAAATTGATGGGATAGGATGAAAACTGCAAGCCGTGAACTGAACCTTCTGACAATAATTAAAATAATTAACTGCGCTCCATAAACGGAAACTCGTATTCTCATACCACTAAGTTAGACAAGGGTTCCGGACGGGCGTGGTGACTGTTATGTATGTGTTCTCATCGCACGGGATGTCTTTCCTCTGCAAAAGGTGATGCTACGGGGGCTTCCACGACCAGCGTGCTCAGAAAAGGAAGGAATGGCGGTGAATTCTAAGGGATGGTATCCTTTAAGCCTGAGGGTGTGCTGTGGGTTACATGCGCTTAGTGAAGCCGTAGCAGCTCAATCACTCTCTGATGGCCATGCTTAACTGCATGCATGAGTGGTGTTTGACCGTCATTATCTGCCTTGTTGGGGTTCACCTCATCTTGTTCGAGTAATATTTTTGCCACTCCCTCATGTCCCCTCCAAGCAGCATACGAGAGCGGTGTTTTGCCGGCGTGATTTGACTTGTCGGGGTTTACACCTTCCTGCTGGAGTAGTATTTTTACCACTTTCTCGCGTCCGCCGTAGACAGCACATAAGAGTGGTGTGTCGCCGACAATATCTTGCTTCTCGGGATTGACCTCTTCTCTCCCAAGTAGTGCCGTCACCGCATCCTCATGTCCTTCTTGAGCAGCAATCGAGAGAGGTGTATTGCCGTGGTCATCTGGCCTGTCCGGGTTGACCTCTTCCCGCGAGAGCAGTATTTTTACGACTTCATGTCCCCCCCGAGCGGCATGCCAGAGCGGTGTTCGGCCGTGATCATCCGGCTTGTCGGGGTTGACCTCTTCTCTCCCGAGCAGTATTTTCACCACATCCTGATGCCCTTGCTGAGCAGCGATCAAAAGCGGTGTGTTATTGCGATGGTCTGGCTTGTCGGGGTTGACCTCTTCCCGCCCGAGAAGTATTTCAACCACTCCTTCATGTCCCTTCCAAGCAGCATACCAGAGAGGCGTTCGGCCGTGATCATCTGGCTTATCGGGGTTGACATCTTCTCTCCCGAGCAGTATTTTCACCACATCCTGATGTCCTTGCTGAGCAGAGATCGAAAGCGGTGTGTTATTGTGATGGTCTAGCTGGTTGGGGTTGACCTCTTCCTGCTCGAGCAATATTTTTACCACTTCTTCATGTCCACTCCCAGCCCCATACCAGAGTGGTGTTCGGCCGTAATGATTTGGCCTGTCGGGGTTGACCTCTTCACGCGCAAGTAGTATTTTCACCACTCCCTCATGCCCATCCCAAGCGGCAGACGCGAGCGGCGTTTGGCCACCATTATCTTGCTTGTCAGGGTTGACCCCTTCCCACCCGAGCAGCATTTTTACCACCTCTTCATGCCCCCTCCAAGCGGCATACCAGAGCGGCGTTCGGCCACGATTATCTGGCTTGTCCGGGACGACCTCTTCCCGCCCGAGTAGTATTTTCACTATTGCCACATGTCCATTCTCAGTGGCGCGCGAGAGCGGCGTTCGGTTATCATCATTTGGCTTCTCAGGGTTAACCCCTTCCTGCTCCAGTAGTATTTTTACCACTTCCTCATGGCCATTGCAGGCAGAACCTGAGAGTGGGGTGTCTCCATCATTATCAGGCTTCTCGGCATTGACCTCTTCCCTCCGAAGCAGTATTTTCACCACCTCCCCATGTCCCCTCCAAGCGGCATGCGAGAGTGGTGTAATGCCGTGATTGTCCGGCTTGTCAGGGTTGACGTCGTCTCGCCCAAGCAGTGTTTTCACTATTTCCTCATGGCCATTTTGAACAGCATACGAGAGCGGTGTATTGCCCCAATCACATGGCCTGTCCGAGTTAACCCCTTCCCGCCCCAGCAGCATTTTTACTACTCCGTGGTGTCCGCCCTCAGCAGCATATGATAAGGGTGCTCTTCCGTTGTGGCATGGGTTGTCGGGGTTAACCTCTTCCCTCCCAAGTAGAATTTTCACCACTTCTTCATATCCACCCCGAGAAGCATTCGTGAGCGGTGTTCGGCCATATTTGTTTGGTTTGTTAGGGTTGACCTCTGCCCGTCGGAATAGTGTTTTCACTACTCCCTCATGTCCACCCTTAGCAGCCCATGCAAGTGGCGTGTGCCCCCAACAATCTCCTTCATTAATATCATAACTTCCCGTCTCTATCAAAGCAGCTACTATCTCCACAATTCCCAAGAGCGATGCGCAGTGTAGCCCACTAAACCGGAACCCGTTATCCCAATCCTCCCGACTTATATGCATTTCTTGTGCCAGAAGAAATCCGGCGGATACATGGCCTTCATATTCCTGAAGCAGTTGCAGGGCGAGTGGTCTTGCGTAATCCGAGAGTCCCTCTTTCGCATGGACTCCCCAGTATAGGGAGCAATACCCTAGGAAGGGGGTGCCAAGGATGTCGGGAGAGGGAGAGGCGGAAAGGGCCTTGACCTGCTTAGAATTCAGATAGGTCAAGCAGACCTCTGCAATTGCTAAGTGAGGTCTACCGAAAATATCGGGATGAGCAGAAAGATACTCTTTAAGAGTAAAATGGATCAGTCGAACAGTTGATGCCCCCTTATCCGCAGTAATAAGTCCTTGGCAGCAGCTGACTAATGTCAAGATTGAAGGGATGTTGTCGGCATTGAATTCTGTGGAGTCTAGCTCGATCGCTAGGGCCTGGCACAGTTCATCGGTCCTTAATGGGCGTTCCGCATGGCTGATCCACATCAAAGCTTGCATTCCAAGCCGTGCTTTGCTCCCACCCTGCGCCTTAATCCGCTCAATTGTCGCACCGTAGGCATCGCCCAACCCTAGTCCATCTTCCGTTTTCCTGAGCTGTTCTCGTCTCTGATACACGGTCGACTCTTGCAAGATTGACTCGATATTTAGGGAAACAAGTAGAAACCTAGAGGCATTTATTAGTGGACAAACTAGCATGGGATTCCGAGTATGATTGCCCCTACGCACATTTCCGATATATTCTCGGGAATCTTCTCCAAAATTTCTGCCTCTAGATTTGCATTCATGGCATCTGGTGTTTCGTCCGCGTCTAGTCTGACGCGAAGGTATCCGATGATATCGCCTTTGGTGGGAGATATAGATACACTTATCATTCGTCCAGGAAGCCGCTTTTCCATCTCAGCCCAAATATGGGGCCTGCCTGTCACGAATATCCGAGTGCCCGGGGACTTCTCAAGGATTTGTTTCAATGAATCAAGGACCCTCACTCGTTGCACTCCCACGCATTCATCGAGAGCATCAATACATATAAACGTGGGCTGTGAGGACGTAGCGGTCTGCAGCATCTTCACGAGATCAGCCAGTTGCGGACCGCATCCACCAATGGCCTTTTTCTGCTCTTGGAAGGCCCTCGATATTTCCCCCGGTATCCTGTCCATTCCGCTAACCATCTGTTTTACCAAGGATCCCAGCATAGCCGTCGCAGTCTGCTCCTTTCGTGCCGTAAAGTCAAAGTAAAAACATGTAACCGCCGTGTTTCGCTCCATGGCCTGGTGGCACAGCCTGTCTATTACTAGAGAACTGTCATCGTGGCTTGTTAGACCAGAGCCAACTTTCTCCTCTCCCCAGAGAATAACCCCTCTTATCATACCTGATAAATGTCTTGCCGACACCCGGATCTCCGTAACAAAAAATAACCGCCCTATCGCCTTCACGTCCCTCACTCGGCCCGCGCCATCTCCTGAATTCCTCGGTTTGAATGAGCCATTCCCCGATATCATTGACACGGCGCTCCCGAATGTCCCGATGCCGTAAGCTGGGCTCCAGGGGTGATAACCAGGTTAGGAGTTGAGACCGATCATCGGCAATCGTGAAGTAGTTCCGCACGTTGAGAGAATGGGTAGTATTGAGGAAGTTGGTATTATCCTTGATGGTATATTGAGGCATCTTCCGCTCTTTATTGCTTGCTCTGTTGAAGAAGAGAGTTTTTTTGAGTCTGATCAGCTGATGGTATTCCCGGGAGCGGAAGCGGGGTCAAGTTCAGCAAGGCCGTGGACCTGCTGGTGTTACACCAGCTTCGCAGGTCGAGCTCGTCTCCCGTAGTGTGTTGAATATTGTGGGACCGATCATTCGGGTTATGCCATCCGAAAGGTGTGACACTAGATCACTGCCTGTGGCTCCTGAGTCGGGATCGCTAGACGAGGCGTCATCTGTGCTCGAGCATGGGTACCGCCCAGCAAAAATCTTGTGCGTGGATAAAATTAACTGAACACCCCTGTGAGCGTTCTAACCCATCGCTTCCGGGCTCCCACAAACATCATTACCTCTCAACATGCACCTCATAATGCCTTCTCTTTTTTTATTAAAGCTGATTGATGGTATACTGAGTACTGATCACTGCCATATATTTCAATTATTTTTACTTATTTTTCTTGATTGGATTGGAGGGGTTGTATCACTGAGGTTGACAACATCTCGGCGAAAATTATGAGCGTTCGCTGATCGGTTAATTTTGTCCACCGGCAATGCTAGCCTTCACACAAGTCTCGTATTATACTGTGCTCGAGTACCGTAGGTACTCGAATACTAGCTCACGAGGCTAGCAACAAAAACCACCGGTAGTTGAGGTTGGTGGTCCTCCACCGAAGGTAGACCTATCTACCAGCCTCCAATCACTGATCAAGTAAAGCAATCCAAACGAAATCTTCATCTACATGTGAAACGATTCCTTAGATTTTGCATTCCAGCCCTTTAGAACTCTAGATCTAAATTAGCCGAGGAATTATCAAGAGAGCTATCTTTGGTACACCAGTCCGCTTCTTCTACTCATGAATCATGGTTCAACAACTAAACGCAACATCTAAACTTGTAATCATAGGAATGTAAAAGGATTTAAACGGAGGCACCACTAGTTTACCACCGAACCCAATAGTCCCATTTACCCGCGCCTACCCTACCCCCTAATCTTCCAGAGCGGTTGTTCCAAGGTCCGTCAGTGCTGCGCAAGCGTCGGAAGCGCACAATTTAGAGCTCCTCTTCCTGTACCGTACGATAGGAGGCCTAACCAAATAAAAGGACATACGGTTTTTGAATTATTTTTTAGGCACATTGCAAACACCCTCCGGGGCACAAAACGTGGCTCGCATGAAAGATTGCATGACAGATAAAAATCCCAAGAAAAAAAAACAAAAGCAAAACTAGTAGATCTAAACCAAAAGTAAATGCAATAGACTGCTACTCTATCTACAGTTAGTCATCAGAATACCTATCTCCATAAGAATCCTTTAGTAAATCCATCGGAGGTTGCCTATGAAGCATGCACCTGTGTTGTTGCGCACAAGGCCATATTATGGTTAAGAGAGATGGCTTTTTAGCCAGACTGCCGGTTTGATGTTATATTGGCCACCTCCTGAGACACAGAACGGATAAGGGCCCCAAGTTTCTCTCTCCCAAATACCGGTACTCGTCGTGTCGTGACGTTTGTGAAATGGACCGGGCTTGCATGGTGGCGCACAGGGGTGCAGAGAGGCCAAGTCGAACCAGAATAGGACTAGGAGATAATTAGTGTAAATAGGGGTATTATTAAAATAAAAACAAGAATAGGGGATCTCGTAGAATATATCATGTCCAATTCTTAAAATAAGGAATACCAGTCAGCGGTTCACCAAAATGTCAACACCACGGGGCCCAACAACTTCCATGGCCAAACGAGGGCAGATCATGGGGTATGCGATGCTAGATGGGCCACAAAAGATGAGTTTGAAGGAGATTTCAGCAAAGACAGGGGTGCTTATTAGTACCTGTTCAAATATCATCCGAACAGGACGTCAGCGAGCAAGTGAAGGCCAGAATCCAGATCTCTTTGCTGATGAGAATCTCGCTCCACTACCAAATGCTGTTAAAGGTTCGAATGAGGCCTTAACACAGGCACAAAAGGACCATCTTGTGGAGGTAACTCTACAAGATGGAGACCACTGTCGTATGACTTTTACACAGTTGGCAGAAGCAGGTACTCTCTTTTTATTATATTTTATTTATTTATTTTAATTTAATTTAATTTATATTTTAAATGTTTAAGCTTACAAGTGTAACTAATAATTAAAAATTAAATAAACAGCTCAACTAAATGTTAGCAGACAGACTATCTCAAAAGTACTACGGGAAAATAAAATTTATCGCCGAAAGCCAGTGAAAAAACCAACCCTTAATCCCGAACAAAAGGCAAGGAGACTTGCCTTTTGCCATCACTATCAAAATTACGATTGGAGGAATATCATCTTCACTGATGAATCCTATTTTGAGACTGGGGGTCTACGTGCTCGTCGAGCTCGTGGGGTCCTTCGTCGTGCTGGGGAGGCCTATCGGCCACAGAATATTGATCGCAAGTTTGCCCAAGGGGCAACGGTGATGTTTTGGGGTGCAATTCTCTATGGCAAATCTGGTATGTATAAGTATAAGTTTAATTAATTATTATATAATTATTATTTATATTTAAACTTCTTGTTTATTACAATTTTATATTTTAATTATTTTATTTTTAATATGTATATAATGTTTAATGCTAATAAATTATAAATTATATACAAGGTCGCTGTTAGGCGGGAGCCTATCTCAAAGTCTTGCGAGATAACTCAGGCCGATAATCTTAATCGTAGACGGAGATTGTCTAGGAAGGCTCAATGATTCAAAGTAGAGGTAGTGTAACAATCCTACCCTGGAGGGGTTAATTATGCAACAGGTAACGAAGGACTTATCTGACTATCAAGAACTATTATTATAATTCTTATAGGTTTCTATATATATATGGGAGAGTGTTCTTCTTTCCGAGATTAGCTTATAATCTCGTATTTCGTTTTTAGACTATCTTATAGTCTTCGTATCTCACTCCAATATCTTATTGGGGAGAGGTGGCGAGGGAACTTCTTCGTATCGTGATCTCTGCTCTTCTTGAGAGAGATGTGAAACTGTCCTTGTCTTAACAAGGTCGTATTTGCTCTGACGCTTCAAGAGCTAGGTTGCTTGCATACAAGCGAGAGGTAAAGGTAAAGGTAATAGTAAAGTTATATTGTAAGAAAGTACTTAGATGGTAGCGTGAAGAGCTCTAACTACTGTGACCGAGTCTCCTTCTTATAGACTCTTCACGTTATCAACCCTAACCCTAGTGACTCATAACTCGAATCACTCGGTCCTATGACTCATAACGAGTCATGCCCGAAATCCATCAAATGACTCCTATGAGTCACTGCGCAACATGCCGTCAACCAATCATAAAACATAAAACATATCAGGTGCGCAAAGCGCGTCACCTGCGTGGAACTCATGACTCATAATGTGAGTCACGTACGAAAGTCATTACATCATTATGACCCACAATCGTGAGTCATAGAAACATCAACCAATCATAACATAACAATAACACGCTGTTAGGCATACCGGAAGGCTTAGCCTTCCCTTAGTGAATAAAGACCTATAGTTACCCTACCTTAGGATTCTGAGTTCAAAAAGACAAGCCAACACCACCCTCCCGCACCAGCGTTGGGACGGCGCTACATTGGCAGACGCCGCCGTAGTTGCGTCCCCTCACCAAAGACATAGTCAGTACAGCCCTCCTCGTAACCCCGTATACGTCGCGGCCGTCCGTCCGACCGGATCCCGTTCGCAGGATATATGAGGGAAGACCTTTGGCGAGCTTATGCAAGTGGTTCGAGCGAAATCGGTCAACATCGCATAATGTTACTGAACACTAAAGACAAGAGTCGCGAAAGTGGTCACTAAGTAACGGGACAATTTTACGGACAATGGTTAGGCAACACATTCTATACTCCACGCTCTCGCGATGAAAGTCGCAGAAGTGAATGGTGTTGTCGGATGAGGTAGTCTGAGCAATCAGGCATACCCACACTCACCCACATCAATAGTATCTTATGGATACTGACCGAACCATACGATAACGATATGACTATGGAGGGATAATGGCTATTGGAGCGATTATCGTGACAAGTCTATCTTATGCCTCGCAGATGTCGGTTGCAGAATATGTCTGCAATGCTGAGAGGTTCGATA